>Ga0272440_1003043_pt1 | contig 12706 bp, 16 predicted proteins | sample SSMMMBAug17_FD_192440 | JGI IMG/M metagenome (GOLD analysis project Ga0272440, IMG submission 192440) | Marine sediment archaeal communities from Little Sippewissett salt marsh, Falmouth, MA, United States - SSM-MMB-Aug17 | ecosystem: Environmental > Aquatic > Marine > Wetlands > Sediment ...
GATTTTTGTGGGGAGTGAAATCAAGGTTGTTAAAGAGACCAACTGAATATGACAAAATAATATTTATTAAAAAATGATTTCATTTAAAACAATATAGGATAATGCCATGAACACCAAAAGAATTAAATTACCTTATGGTATCAGTAATTTTAAAATACTGGTTCGAGATGGATATCATTATAGAGAAGCCAAAATATATGTAATCATCGATGAATACGATCATTTTGCCAATGAAATTTTGGCTTTTAACTTTGATACTTTCAAATCTTTTGTCAGCGAAAATATCAAAAATCAATAAAGGGAAAAAACAAACGCAATGAGGCAGAAAAGCGACGACGAAAAGGTCATAAAAAGTATACAGGGACATTGAGAAAACTAATGCAAACCTTTAAAAGAACTAATGAAGTTAATTGTGTCTGAAAGGAAACGTAATGAAGATGGACAAAGCAAAAAATGCCATGTTTGTGGATTGGAGGGATGTGTTGTTAACATTTTTCCAAGGAGATCGTATGGAGTTGGCAAATAATTTCATATGAAAAAATTTAAAGTGACATTTTTTGCTTTTGTTTGATCGCTGCTTAATTAAAAAGTGGGGGACTTATTATCGGCATTGATGGGGGTCTTATTTTCATCTTAAATGGGGGCGATGATTTTCGGCGATGACATCGGTGGTGACACCATCTGAATATGATTAAAATAACAAAAAGACCAAGTGGCCGAAACGATGATCAAGGCCACTTTATATTTTTATATCTTCGAAGTAAGGAATTCAAATCCACAAAATGAAAAAATGAAAAAATGAAAATTAAACAACAAAAGGGAATTCCACCGTGGATAATTATTGGTGCTTTAATTGTTTTGTTTCCTTTATTTGCTTTTATGACATATCAAATTATCCATATTCAAAAAATGAATACATTCAGATTGTTATTTGAGAAAGGTGCCGCTTTAATTCGGTCATTTGAAGCAGGAACTCGAACAAGTATGATGACAAGACGATGGAATGGGATGCAACTCCAAAGACTATTGGAAGAAACAGCGCAACAAAGTGACATTGATTATATTCTTGTAGCCGATAAAAATGGAGTTATTCTCGCACATAATGACCCATCTTTTATTGGTAAAATTCATCGCATGGATTTAGATTCAAATGACTTAAAGCAAAATAATGAAACCAATTGGCGTATTGTAACCAATAATAATAAACAGCAATTTGAAGTGTATCGTCATTTTTTGCCTGAAACTGTTTTCATGACACAACAAAGAAATTCCTATCGAACGTTCATTCATCAATGGTTGATATCGCATTCTTATTTTTCAGGGAATATAACCCCCTCATCGTTAATCATCTTTATTGGTTTGGATATGAGCCCTGTTGAAGAAGCACGAAAAGCAGATGCCAGATATACTATTTTTATGGCAATGGTTCTTCTTTTAATTGGATTTACTGGTATTATCCTTCTTTTCTTATCTCAAAGATATCGCGCAACAAAAACATCCCTCTCCAAAATTAAAGCATTTTCTGATAATTTAGTTGAACATATGCCAATAGGCATTCTTGTGATTGATCACAATGGGATCATCATGTCATGTAATGATGTTGTAGAAAGGCTTTTTCATATACCCGCATATCATTTGATTGATAAACCTGCAAAAGATATTCTTCCAAAAGATATTGTTGAACAAATCAACTGTATCCAATCCAATCAATTAATCATAGAAAAAGAAATTCAATGTGATACTGGTTTTAGTAAGCGTATACCTATTGAATTAATTGCATCCGCATTATACGATGAGATGAACTTATTTCATGGGTATGTTTTACTTTTAAAAGATTTAACTGAGATACAAACCCTAAGAAAAGAAATAGATCGTAGTCAGCGTTTAGCATCAATTGGTCGTCTTGCCGCAGGCGTTGCACATGAAATCCGAAACCCATTAAGCTCAATTAAAGGATTTGCAACATATTTTAAAGAAAGGTTTCAAAAAAATCCTAATGATTTTGATATTGCCAACGTAATGATTCAAGAAGTGGATCGCTTAAATCGTGTTGTTAGTCAATTGCTTGAATTCTCAAGACCGATTTCTATTTCAAGTACATCAACAAATATGAAAGTGTTTATCCAAGACACAATTAAAGTGATCGAAAGATTGCTTGCAGAAAAAAATATTCATGTTTTAACCAATTTTGATCCAGACATAAAAGAAGTATTTATTGATAAAGATAGAATGAATCAAACATTGCTTAATTTGTATTTAAATGCAATTGAAGCCATTGACCGCGATGGGCAAATTAAAATTTCATTACTTCCTTATCAAGACATAGGGATAGAAATTCATATCACTGATAATGGCCCTGGTATCGATAAAGAAGCTCTTGGACATATTTTTGACCCCTATTTTACAACAAAATCTAATGGAACCGGGCTTGGACTTGCAATTGTTTATAATATCATTGAAGCGCATAATGGATCGATCATAGTGAATAGTAACAAAGAAGATGGGACAACATTCATCATCAAACTTCCACAAAAAGATAAACCAAATGAGTCCTAATAATTAATAATCATAAACATACTTAAAGATTGCAATCGACATCATTAAATTTCCGATAACACCTTGTTATCTATAAAAATGCCTCAATGAATGAATTCACGAAAAACGTGAATTCATTCATTCATTGAAACATTTTTATAGATAACAAGGTGTTACCAGAAATTTAACGATATCGATTGCAGTTTTTGGATCATAATTAATTTAATTTGAATCAATCTACCGACTTGGATTTGACAGAATTGTCATTTGCCACATTTTTTACAGTATCGTTAAACTGAGTTAATGATTGCTGAAACCTGGCAATTTTTTCTTGATAGTTTTTAATCCGATCATTGAGTTGTTTCACTTTTTGATTATATTTAAGCTTTAACTCAGGTGTGGTGAGTTTATCTTTTTCAACTAAAAGTTGTGATTTTTCTTGTGTTAATGATTTGTATTCTTCATCCAAATCAGCTCGTTGTTTTTTAATTTTTTTTGACCAGTCATCAAGCCCTTTAACATCCTGGACCTTTTTTGTATTGTCTTTTTCAGTCTGGGATTCAGGTTTTTCGATAAATTGAATTTCAATATAAGAATGCACTTTTTCTCTCTGTTCAATTGGAACATCACCCAAATTATCAGTATAACGAACAACCCCATTGGAATCTGTATATTTATAAAACTCAGCGTACAGCAATGAGGATATCCATCCGATAATAAACACCATAATGATCATTATTTTAAACTTCATGGACATAGTACCCTTCTAATTTTTTCATGACTGCCCCTTAATTTAGACCTGCATTTCGGATTTGAACTCTGGAGGTCAGAGAACGAGAGGCTTTTTCTTTTGTTAAATAACTGGCACGAGAGGTTTGTCCCTCAATAGAAATTTCAACAGAACGAATATTGTTGAGGACCAAAGGATGTGTCATGACTGTATTGGTTTCATCATAATATACAAATGATAAACTTGAAATATTTTCAGCCATCACATTTTCTTCTCCGGTAAAACCATTCCTACGTATTAATGTGGTGCCTGCTAAATAATATATAATATCTTCGTCGGGATCTTGTGTATCACCATCTGGTTCTCCTGTATTGGCATCATTGGTAAGATCCATTGTAAAATGAATCGAATCGTTATCAGAATTATAATCAGGATTGTTATCTAATTGAAATCCAATACTTCCAGGATCTCCATCATTACCAGTAAAACCAGCCATTCGAATTTCTCGTGTCATAATCCCCATAGTGCCTCTAAGCTCTTGAAATAAATTAACAATTTCTTCTTGATGCAGTTGGACCTGAGAATTTGTAATAAATATTTTATATAAAACAGAAGACACAACACCAACCAGAAAAATATATATCAACAGTTCAGCTAATGTATAGCCATTTTGTTTTAAATATTTCATTAATCAATTTTTATCCTTCCGGTTATAGTCATCGTAATGTCCAATTTATCTGATGCGCCAGTTAAGGATATGGTTGAAATATTGCCAATTGTACCATTTGGAAAAAAAATTGGATTTGTAGGCGTTGACAATACCACATCTTTGGTATTTGTATCACACAACTTTCTTTCAAATACCACATTATGGGTGTCACTTTCTTGAATTTCATAAAAATTGTTTTCGTTTTGTTCATTAAATATAACAGTAAATCGATTATTTAATTTAGTCGCCATTGTTTTAGCACGATTTAGATCAGCCTTAACCATTGCTGCAATAGATTTAAGTCGATATTTTGGAATAAATTCCTTGAATGCTATCAGTCCAATCGTTGCCATAATACTGAAAATCGATAATATGACCATCAGTTCAAGAAGTGTAAACCCTTTATTGACACATCGAATATTTTTTTTGATATATTCTAACATAATATATCCTAAAAAAACAGCGGTATAACTCTTAAGCTTATAGAACTATATTTATATAACTATATTATGAAAAGCATTCCTCGATGCTCAAATGACAAGAACTAAAATTTAAACATCGAGTATCAAAATCTTTTGACACTTGTCATGTGACACGTTTAATAAAAAGCAAGATCTATGCCCATTCATTATTACGCATTGGTCGTAATTTTGATGAAAATACGTTTGATTATACACGATGGTCAAGTACAAATTTACATACGCACAATGACTATCATGTGAAATATGCGGATTTAATAAATTCAATAACTTATAGTTATGTACAGAAGAGAACAATCAGAATTGACTATGTCTTTATAAACTTTCATGACTTGCTGGTTTCATCAAAGTATGAAAGTAACAATAAGGACAATTTTTGCTCTTGCTCTTTGGGTCATGAATAAATAATTTTATTAATCTGTATATATGAGCATATACTATGATACAAATAACCTGCGTCTCCGCCTTTGAGGAGGGACAGGGTGGGGGGCTGTAAACTTTGTAAAAATAGTATTTTGAAAAGAATTATTTTTACAAAATACTCTATTCATTTTTTAATAATATAATATAAATACTTTGATAGAATGCTAATTTTCCGATATTGCTCAGCCCATCTCCAAAGAGACGACGCTGGTTTTTGTGTCATAGTATATGTTCATTCATCTATACAGCTATACAGAATACCAATTTATACTTAAAAATTGCAATCGACATCTTCAAATTTCCGATAACTCCTTGTTATCTATAAAAATGCCTCAATGAATGAATTCACGAAAAACATAAATTCATTCATTGAAACATTTTTATAGATAACAAGGTGTTATCGGAAATTTAAAGATGTCGATTGCAATTTTTGGGTTATATTTTTTTCGACTCTAAGGATTCACGATTTAATAGCTTTCCCATTTGAAAATTGACAGAGTGTCCCCGGAGGTAGCTAATCCTAAGCATGCCTATCATTGCTTAATTTACAAATCGACCTAATTTGGTTTTTAATCGATTAATCAATTCTGATATGTTATTTTTTGATAAAATTTGATTAAATTGGGTGCGATAATTTCTGACAAGGCTAACACCTTCTATATTAACATCATATACTTTCCAGATACCATCTTTTAATATTAAACTATAATCCATTGGTATTTCAGCAGTTGCAGTTATAATCGTTGTTTGAACGATTGCTTTTTCATTGGTTTGCATTTTTTCATTGAGAAATTGGATTTTTTCATTGGTATATTGCTCAAGCTTTGAATAATAAATATTACTTAAAAATCGAGCAAATAAATCTGAAAATTGTTCTTTTTCTTGGGGTTTTAGTTTTGGCCAATATTTTCCAATAGTACGTTGTGACATTTCATAAAAATCAAACAATTCATGAGCTTTTGTCCATATAACTTTTCTCTGGGCTTCTTTTTGATCCTCGGGTTTATATTTAGGGTCTTGTAATATAGATAACACCTGATTGACAGATTGCTCAATTGTACTTTTGGGCGTTTCTGATAATCCAGTGGCAGGATGGCCAAAACCCAAAAAAAGAATTCCTAATAATAACAAATATTTTTTAAACATATGGGTTACTCCTTACTCTACTTTTCCAAAAACATATTTACTAATCAATGATTCAATATCAACTGCTGATTCGGTTTCAGTCATGCGGTCCCCATTTTTTAAAATCGTACTTGAACCGCCAGGCGATATTTTAATATACTTATCACCAATTAATCCGCTTGTTTTGACTGATGCAATTGAATCATCTGTTAATTGAATATCTGAATTGATTTGCATTGAAACAACAGCAACCATATCATTTGTATCCAATGTAATTGTTTCTACCTCACCAATTTGAACGCCTGCCATTTCGATAAATGCGCCTGGTCTTAAACCAGATACTGATTCAAATTTAGCGGTAATGGATATTCGGTTTTCTCCAAACCAATCGAGTTTGCCTAGCCTTATGGTTAAATATGACACGCATAGTAATCCGATAAAAACAAAAACGCCTACCCACATGTCAATTTTATAATTTTTTTGAATCATCATGCCAATTTATTATCCTTTCATTATAATGGCAATATTGAGTTGCATTGTTAATAGTTATTCACATGCCAACTGCCATTGCGTGTCGTTTATTTTTTAGTGCTTCAGTACCGCGAATGAATTCTTGAACCTCTTGTTTCTGGCACTGATAAATGATTTCAGGTGAGCCATGATATAAAATACGCGCGTTGTCTAACATTGCGATTTGATCTGAGATATAAAAAATGTCTGGTATTGCATGACTGACAATGATTGCAGTATAGCCAAATTGTTTTTGGTTGTCTGCAATGAGATTAAAAACTGCATTTTTTCGTATTGGGTCTAAACCAGTCGTTGGTTCATCAAATAATATAATTTCAGGATCTGTAATCAACGCACGAGCGAGAGCAACACGTTTTTGCATGCCGCCAGAAATTTGAGATGGATATTTATACCCAATATCATTTAATTCCAATTGATGCATTTTTTCCATCACCCGCATTTCAATGTCTGAGTTTGGAAACTTTTTATTTTCTTGAAGTGGAAGCGCAATATTTTCAAAGATTGTCATTGAATCAAATAAAGCCATGTGTTGAAACATATAACTAAATTTTGAACTTAATGTTATTTTTTCTAATTCTGTCATGGAGGCAATGGTTCGGCCTGAATATAAAATATCGCCTGAGTCAGGCTCGATTAATCCAATAATATGTTTTAATAAAACACTTTTGCCAACCCCACTTTTACCAATCACTGTTGTGATAGTTCCTCGCTTAAAGGTGACATTAATGTTGTCTAAAACAACCATAGAGGAAAATCGTTTTGAGACGTATTTAAATTCTATTAAAGGTGATGTCATCATAATAAAAAAGAAGTTAATATATAATCTGCAATTAAAACCAGGATACAGGATTTTACAACTGCAGTTGTTGTTGAAATACTCACGCCTTTTGCACCAAATCCATCGGATCGAAGGTGTGTATAATATCCCTGATAACAACATATAGTAGAGACCACAAGAGAAAAAACAAATGATTTCAAAAATCCACCAGTGATGTCGTCCATGATTACGCTATGTTCCATGCTGTTAATATAAATTGCAGGATTGATTCCTAATAAAATTACGCCAGTTAAATATCCGCCAGCAATGCCAATAACATCAAAAATGGCTGTTAATAATGGAAAGCTGGCAATTGATGCCACAATTCTGGGTGAAACAAGAAATCGTTTGGCATTAATATTCATTGTTTTTAAGGCATCAATCTGATCTGATATTCGCATGATGCCTATTTCTGCTGCCATTGAGGAACCCGCACGACCAATGATCATAATTGCTGTTAAAACTGGCCCTAATTCTCTAATCAATGACAATGCTACTGCTGACCCTAATAATCCCTCTGATCCAAATTTCACTAATGTATAATAGCCTTGCAACCCTAACACCATGCCTGTAAATGCAGCAGTTAAACAAACAACTACAATGGACTTAAATCCAATGAAATAAATTTGATACATAATTTTTGACCATTGTATTGGTAATGAAAAAATAAGACAGAAACTCTTGCCAAAAAATATGCTAATGTGGCCCATTGAAAGAATAAGCTGAATAAATCCTCTGCCAAGCCACTGAAAAAATTGACTCAATGGTTGAAAAAAAGAATTGTCAGTCAGGTGATGATGATTCTCCATATCAAAGCCTTGTTATCAGATAAAAAGTAAAACCAAAATCAAATGAGTATAAACACCTATCGTTGATCTTGGTCAGATAAATATGGTTCAAATTCAATTTTATAAATATATAAAAGAACCACAGCCAAGCCAAAAATTAATGGGCCATACAATACCCCAATAAGTCCAAAATAACTCACGCCGCCAAGTATAGAAAAAAAGATTAATAGGGTACTCATATCGGTTTCCCCTTGCATAAACAAAGGGCGCACAAAATTATCAATCATGCCAACAACAACCCCACACCATATGATCATAAATAGACCATATCCCCAATACCCATATATCATTAAATACCCAGCAGCAGGAATCCAAATAAGACCTGTACCGACAATGGGAATAAGAGATGCAAATGCCATTATCGTACCCCAAAAAAAAGCAGGAAGCCCACATATCCAAAAAGCGATGCCGCCAGCAATCCCTTGTGCAACGCCAGTCATACATGTGCCTAATAACGCAGATCTCGCCACTGATCGAATATTTTGTATGATACGTGTTTCATGGGTTGTTGATAAAGGAATTAAATGAAAAATTGTTTTGACAATTTGATCATGGTCTCGATTAATAAAATAAAATGTAAATATCATTAAAAAAAATTTTCCAATAATCGCAGTAATATTGGTGACAATATTTGTGCCTTGATTCAATAAGTGTTGCGCACTATATTTTGTAATACTTAATATAATCGTATCAATTTGAATTTGTTTTAAATTCATATCTGGAAAATATTTTTTTAAATCATTAAAATGGGTATCAATCCAATTTGATAGGGTAATCATCACTGGGGAGTTTAATATTTTTTCATATTTACCTGCAATGATCCATTCGTTCATTGCATTAAATGATGCAACACCTTGTTGAATTAATACGAATAATAAAAAAATCACTGGAATAATAACTACTAATGTCAATAAATTGCAGGACACAAATGCAGCTAAGTTTTTTCTATTCCGGCATAAATACTCAATTTTTCGATGAATTGGGTTAAAAACAATTGAAAGGACAAGGGCGAGAATAATAGGATGAATATAAGCTTTTATAATATGATAACAAGCAATAAGAACTATAAATATAAGAATAAAAAGAAAATAATGAGATTGTGTCATTTTATTTGAAAAATAATGAGATTGTGGCATTTTATTTGAATGGATAGGCGGGATAATTTTTTTCGGTTTTTTTTTCATATTATTGCCATGTTCTGAAATGAGATTTCCTTTTCTACATTAATGGTTTTATAGTGTGATAACCGAAAATTGTATGTTGGACTGAAAAATTCATTTATTTATTCTTTATGATGACCTAAAAACATGTTTTTGTTAAACTTAATACATATTATTCTTAATTCCTATAGGGGTACCATTGAAATGAAGGAATTTGATTAACTTTTAATATAGCAACTTCATTAGTCAATGAATTAAATACAATTTTTCGACCTTTTTCGCCACCAATATCCTCTGAAACGATGCGAATACCATATCGATTTAATATCCTTCGTGCAATCATAACATTTTCTCGGCCAACATTTTTAGAAAAAGAGCCTCTTTTATGTGCCCCCCCAAATATTTGCGCTTCAAGATGACGACTCTTTGATCCGCGTGCGATAAACATTCGAATTAATGTTATAATGGAAACATTACCATACATTGTTGTATAATGATTTGGATCTCTTGTGGCAGGAAGCATATATTGTGCTAATCCGCCAATTCGTTGTTTGCTGTCAAAAATAGACACCACAACACAGGATCCAAGTGAGGATGCCACCAATGTTGGTTTTTCAGGCAAATAAATATAACCTGGTTCTAATGCATATCTTGATGATAAAGCATATTGATTTTGGAAACCCATACATCACAAATCGTTATTAATTTTGTTATCTCAATCGATTAAGCATTGCTGTTTTCATATGATTTTTTTGTCGTTCATCTTTATTCAAAATATAACATAGACTAACTCTGAATTAAAGTTGAAATATAATAACATCATATAGTTATTATGCATGCCCAACCATGCTACTCATCAAGGAAGGGTTAATTCCTGTAAGCTGAGTAGCAATATCCCATCGCTGATTTACAGGTGTATCAAAAATTATTTCATCTGAAATTGGCGTATTGAGCCAATAATTTATTTTAAATTCGTTTTCAAGCTGTCCAGCGCCCCATCCTGCCTGTCCCAAAATAATTTGAAACCTTTCTGGACCAGAACCTTTAGCAATAGCATGAATAATATCCATAGTTTGCGTTAATGCCAATGTTGCAGTAATTTGAACAGAACCAATCCATTTGAGAGGTGGGCCATGGAGAATTAAAACTTGAGTATTATTCACCGGCCCTCCCATATATACTGGAAGCTTACCCAGACTCGGAATATAGTTAATTTTTAGTTCATCAAAGATCATTTTTGCTGAAATTTTTTGATATAATCGATTAATAACAACACCTGTTGCAGCATCTGCATTATGTTCAACCATGACCGCAAGAGATTTATAAAAAAAAGGATCAAGCAAATGAGGCATAGCAATCAGAAACTGGCCCTTTAACGTAGACATCGATATTTCCATTGTTTACCCTTTCAAAATGGTTGCTATATGAGTTATCATAAGACTATCTTCAATTTTCTATATTTTTCAATGGATCAATGGATTATTTTTTAATTCAGTTAATTAATTGATTAAGGCAAAAATAATGCCAAATGAATCAAATCATTCGTTATTAAATAATAAAAGGCAGTACTTTAATTCAGCTAAGAATAATTTGCAAGCATGAAATAAGCATTTAATAGGATTTTGACGTTTCAATAGAGTTTTAGTTAATAAAATTTGACTGCGTTAGCGCTTTGTTGATTTATGTTATACCTCCTAAAGGCGCATTCCCAAAAAGTCGAACATTCTGGTTCGAACTTTTTGGGACTGTATATTGGATCCGCCCCCTTAGAATAAAATTTTTTTTGTGAATTCATTTTTTGTCTCTTTTATTGATAACAAAATATTTTCTTTCACTGGAAATGATTTAAATATCAAGTATTAAAACATGAACATCGAGTATTATCATTAAAAAGTTGTTTGACTAATTTTAACAATGCTGGGGAAAGGTCAATTAACTGTGGGTCAAAAGCAATGTTGTTTTTCCAGTTAAAAATTACGCGTTCAAATATTTCTGGAATAATTTTTTCATTAAATTGGCCATAGGTTGATTTTGGGTAGTATTCCACCCACAAAAGTTTTTGGGGTGGAATATTAAATTTTTTGACCACTTGCGTGGCAACATGAGCAGCACAGCTTCTTACTGTCATTTTGGTAGCTCGCATTGTTTGAGTTTCTGGTGGGGTGTCCCATACAACCGCAATATATTTAAAGTAATGAACAACGTTTTTAATGTCCGGCATACAAAAAATTATTAAATGGCAGTTTCCACTAGATAATTTTAACTTACCTCCAAAGCCTTTCCAATAAAAAATATCATTATAAAGAATTGAAACATCATCATTTTGTGAACTATTTTGCATGAAAGCCTTTCATGATCTGAATTCAATTACGATTATCGATCAAAAAAAATATTTTTTCCTGTTATAGATAAAGGAATACCCATTACAAAATCCCAATCAACTATTCCCATATCTTTGGCAACAACTCCTGCACGATACATAATTCGATTGTCAACGTTTAACATCCCAGCAGTTTTCACTGCTGACCCTAAAGCAATCCCCATATCAAGTAATCGAAACGCACAAATCGGACCTTTGAATTCACCTTCTGTTTTTGGATGGTTTAATAAATCCTGACAACTTGAAAAGCCACATGCTTGACAATTTAAACCCAGTGCATCAGTCTTTGCTAATCCAATTAATAAGACTGCCTCAGATGCCAAAATATTTTTTGCATCCCGATCAAAATCAGGTTTACCAATTTTTTGCCCAAAAACAATCATATGATCTGCGACTTGCTTGAGGACTGCGCCAGTTAAAACTTTCGTTTGAACAAAATTTACACCCTTACTTTTTGGCGCTGTAATAGCTGAAATTTTCATCAATTCTGCTACAATTTCGATACCTTCCATATTGCCTCCTTTGATGTATCCCATAACGTAAATTATAAAAATATAAGATTGATGTGTTAATGCGAAAAATTTTATTATTTCCAATTTACAAAAATCCAAAATACAAAGCCACATTTGCTTTGGTAATCATCATAGAAATTAACCACTCTCTGTTATGATCGTGCAATATTGATTTTTCTTGGAATAAATCTTGCTTTCTGCGTTCCATCCCCTTTTGGGGGCAATACTGTTGACTTAAGCTTTGTATAGATAGATAAACATATAATATGCCACAAACAACCTGCGTCCCTTCCCCCTTTCCCCCTTTGGGGCACTCTTCACATAGGAAAGATATTCAATCGTGATTCCTAAGCCCTGTAGGGACGTAATAGATTAACTCATTATTTCCCTATTTCAAAAGGGAAGGTTTTCATTTTATATTTATCAAATAAAGCTTTAATTGTGCCATTTTTTAATA
>Ga0272440_1003044_pt1 | contig 12704 bp, 1 predicted proteins | sample SSMMMBAug17_FD_192440 | JGI IMG/M metagenome (GOLD analysis project Ga0272440, IMG submission 192440) | Marine sediment archaeal communities from Little Sippewissett salt marsh, Falmouth, MA, United States - SSM-MMB-Aug17 | ecosystem: Environmental > Aquatic > Marine > Wetlands > Sediment ...
GCTCATGATATTTCGATAGTGGGTAATATTGCGTATGTCGCAGATGGTGAAGAAGGTTTGCAAGTAATCGATATTCATGATTTATCTTATCCAAAAATTATTGGTTCTATAAAAACCCAGGGTAATGCATATAGAATCTCAGTTAATAATGATTTAGCCTATATTCAAACAGAAGAAAATTCTTTACAAATTATTGATATTAAGGATTCTTTAAATCCTATTTATATTCAAACAGTAGAATTTCATTATCCAAGAGTATATGATAATCTGGCATACATGCCGGAAGATGAAGGGGTGTCCATTGTTCCCATTTCTTATTCCATACCAGATATAAATTTTTCTGACTCAAAGCTCTCTTTTAAAATCCCGGCACATAAATTTGAAGGTCGATATCAACTAAAAATCTACAATCCTGAATATGATGCCATTAAAAATGTTTATTTTAAAGGACCTGTTGATATTTCCAATCAAACAATATCAGCAAACTCTGATTCTATTACCATTCCATTTACGTTTCTTAAGAATACCACAGGTAAATCTTATCAAAATTATACACTTTCTCTGTACCCATTTGATCAAAACCTCATCCCTCAAGACAATATTCAGTTAGAACTTTCTGAAAACCACAATTTCATTAAAATTAAACCTGGCCGCAATAGCTTTGGTTCAACACTTATTAGCCTGGCTTTAACAAATGGACATGAACTCCTGATAGATACTTTTAAATTGAGTGTTGAATTTAATGAGATTGAGATCAATTCTATTTCTCCTGAAACTTTTCAGATTGGGAAACAAATCGAAATAAATCTTGCTGGAAAAGGATTTGATGAAAACACACATGCTATTTTGCTTCCTGCTGAAGATAATGTGATAATTGGTAATTGCAATAATATTAAGGCTTTTTATGATGATCAATTTACAATTGTTGATAATGTTGCTTATATTCCAAATGGCAGTTTATCTTTAATCGATATTACTAGTCCTTCATCTCCAAACATGATAACTTCTCTTGAACTTCCTAACAATATTCATTGTATAACTTCATATGATCATAAGGTCTATGTAGCTGGTGCTGAAAAATTATATATATTAGATATTAGTGATCCAGTCGAACCCAAAATAAATGGCTCTGTTAGCTTAGAATATTTTACACTTGATATAACGATAATAGGTGATACAGCATATTTGGCAACACATGATATGGGGATTCAAATTGTTAATATTAAAGATTCTTTACATCCAACATTTCTTCAAATAATGGATACTCCTGTTAACGCAATAAGTATCTATAAAATTGATAATAATTTATATGCTGCAGGAAGCGAGGGGATGTCAATTTTTGACTGCACATTATCGAAACCGGTTCTATTGGGTGAAATAGAGTCTGTCTCAATAGGTTATGCTTCAGATATATTTGTTGATCATGATAAAGCATATATGGTGCAAGGAGCTTATGGTTTAAAGATTGTTGATGTTAGCGACTCATATCATCCGAAAATTGAAGAATCAGTCTATTTTTCAGGAAGTGCAACTGGTGTAAATGCTCACAATCAAATACTGTATGTTGCTACTGATGGTGGATATTCTTCTTACTGCCCAGAAGGTGGTCTACATATAGTTGATGTTATTGATTCTTATAACCCCAGAATTATTGCCTCCTATAAAAAAGTTGGCAACCTCGGTAAAGTGATTGTAAATGATGATATGATATATGTTTTAGGTGATCAAGGGCTATCCATACTACAAAAACCATCTGAAATAGAAATAACAAATTATAGTGATTCCAGTCTTTCTTTAAAAATTCCCCCTCAAAAAATTGCAGGAGATATGCAATTAAAATTGTATAATCAACAGTATGAAGATACAAAAATAATTAATTTTAAAGGACTAACCAATATTTCTGATCAAATCATACCTGGAAAAACAGAAATAATAAGTATTCCATTTACATTAAATGATCTTTATTCCGGGATATCTTTTGAAGATTATACCATAACTGTTAACTCACTTGATCAACAACTCATTTCAGATGATAACATTCATTTAAACCATGAACAAAACACAATTACAATTAAGCCCAATCATAATATGTTTGGCAATACAGTCATCAATTTTTCTATTACAAATGGACAGGAATTGTTTATTGACAGATTTAATGTAGATATAGAATTTCAAGAAATTGAAATAGACTCAATAACACCAAATGATTTTATTATTGGATATCATTCAGACTTAAATATTGCTGGTAAAGGATTTGATAAAAATACAGAAGCAGTATTTATTCCAGATAACAAAAACATTGTTATTGGTTCTGTTAAAATACCTGGAAACGCAAATTATGTATTCTTAACTCAAGATACGGCTTATGTTATTGATGGAAATTTGCATCTGGTTGATATTTCAGATGCTACTTACCCTAAAATGGTTTCTTCATTTGAAACAGCAGGATTGGCTAAAAAAGTATTAGTAGAAAATCAAATTGCATATGTGGCTGATGGGCATGAAGGTTTACAAATAATTGATGTCAGCGATCCAAAACATCCCAATAAAATTGGTTTTTATGATCAAATAGAAAATGCAATAAGTGTAGGTGTAAAGGATCAAACCATATATGTAGCAGATGCCAAAATAGGATTAATCGTTATAGATGTTAGCAATCCTTTTCAGCCTGATTTTATAAAAACAATTGAATCAAATAACACAATAAAAGACGTGTTGGTAATGGATAAAACATTGTTTGTTGTAAGCAATGGGCTATTTCAAACATATGATGTTAGTGAATCTAATAATCCCCAAATATCAGGTTCTGTAGATTATGGATATAATAGTGATTTCGATACAACCTTGTCTGCTTCTAAAAAAACTGCATTGATAGCATACCATTATGGGCTATCTTTCATAGATATCAATGATTTGTATCATCCAAAATTAATAGAAAAAGATTCTACATCTCTTTCACATGGCGGTATAGTGATTGGAGAAACCCTATTTGCAACCTGTAATAAACAAGAACTAAAACTTTTCGATGTTAATGATTCGAACGATATCAGACTCATTGGAAATATAAAATTACCAGAAAGCCCAACAAGTTTAGCCATAAAAGATAATTTAATATACATTACAGACCATACTAATGGTTTGAGTATTATTCCTTCACCCCAAAAATTAGAAATAACAGACATTTCTGAGACAACTCTTTCATTAAAAATATCGCATCACACCATTTCAGACATAATGCAATTAAAAGTTTATAATCAACAATATGCATATACACAAACCATTGAAATAAATAGCCCTATAGAAATACCTGACCAATTTATTCCTGGAAATTCAGAAATTTCATTTATTCCATTAACCTTGAATGAATTATATTCAAATACATTCTATGAAGATTATACAATCACTTTTCATTCATCCAACCAGATGCTTGTTTCTGATGACAATGTTGGGCTTGGATTTGACAAAGAACGAGCCTTCATTACCATTAAACCATGCAAAGATCGCTTTGGTACAACAATAATTTCTATGAAGATTGCGAATGAAAAGGAATCCATAATCGAACAATTCGAATTAACTGTAAATTTTCAAGAACTTAATATTAAATCTGTTCATATTGAAAATTGTGCCACTGACGAGTGTTATCCGGAGATAACTGTTAATGGTCAAGGATTTGATAAAAATTCAAATATTATGTTCATTCCGGAGGGAGACAATAAAGTTGTTGGTTCTGTTGAAATCTTGATGGATCATTTCCAACATATCTCTGTTGATAAAAATTTAGCATATGTACTATGTCAGAGTACACTAAAAGTAGTTGATGTAACAAATCCATTTAACCCAATCATTACAAAAACTCTTTACATTCCAGGCTCTCCACGTGAGACAGTCATTGAAGGAAAAATTGCATATATTGATGCATGGAATAGAGGTATACAGATAGTTGATTTAAGAGATCCTTTTAATCCAAGTATTATTGGATCGATTGATAAACTTTATCCTAATGATATTGCTGTTTACAATCAATTTGTTTATGTGGCAAATGATGAAGGTTTACAAATAATTGATGCTAAATATGCTTCAACTCCAATAATAGACAGCACAATAGAAACACTTAAACCTGTTCATAATGTCACTGTCGAAGGCCAATTTATTTATATGATTGTTGGAAACGAATTGCAAATAAGAGATTTCAGAGACTTTTCAAAGTCAATAATAAGTTCTATCAATATTCCAGGGTATTACTATAGAGACCTTGTTGTTCAAAATCAAATTGCCTATTTGGCAAACAAATTAACAAATGGAGATACCATTTTAACAATAATTGACGCCAGAAATTCATCGCACCCAAAACTTATCACTTCTATTGATACTCCCGGAAGTGTTAATCATATAAACCTGGTTAATAAGTTCGTATATATATTAGGTTCCAATGAAATCCAAATAATTAATGTTTCAGATATCTTTAATCCCAAAATGGTTAAATCAATCAAAACAAATAGCTATCCTGACCAAACTGAAAACATATATGTAAAAAATAATTTGATATACACCTCTGTCTATAATTATAAGAATCACAGCACAAGATTTAACATTACCCCATTACCAATATTCATCCATTCTGAAAATATTAGCATTGAAGATTCATTGATTATCATACATCCAACTCTTAAGCTCACTGGTAACTACCAGTTAATCGTATTTAATCCACAATATGACTCATCAACACATTTATTCTTAGATTTTCCTGTTGAAATTTCTGAAATATCTGACCAGATCATTCCTGGCAATTCAGACTATGTTTCTATCTCATTTACATTAAATACATTAATCTCAGATGTATCTTATAGTGATTATACAATATCTTTTTATTCACTTAATCAACAGCTTATTTCAAATGATAATATGTATTTAGAATTGTTAGAAAATCAATATCATATTAATTTAAAACCAACCCTGAATCAATTTGGTACGACACAAATAGAACTTTTATTAACAAATGGTTATGTATCAACAACAGAACAATTCCAAATAAGCATTGATTTCCCTGATATAAATATTGACTCTGTTAAAGATGATAATTTTATTGTCGATGGAGTTTTTGAAAGAACTTTAGTTGGACAAGGATTTGATTTTGCTACTCGACTATCTTTATACTATGATCAGGCTATTGGCTTTGCAGATACTGGAAGAATAAAAGATGTCGATGTAATTGATAAAAAGGCATATGTAATTACTTCTAAAAAATTTTACATAATCGATATTAACAATTATTACAATCCCAAAATTTTAGGAACATTAGAGATTGATGACTCTATTCAATCCATCTTTATCGTTGATAAAATAGCTTATATAGCGTGTAGTGACAGTGCTATAAAAATAATTGATATTAGCAATTCTTTTAATCCAAATTTTTTAACGCCATTTACTGTAAATGATTATACAGGTTATCTGGATAAGATTTCTATCTTTGTTCTTGAAAATAAAGCCTATATTACAGATAGTTATGATATTTTAAATATTTTTAATATTTATGATGATCATACCTTTGAACGTATTTCATCTTTTGAAGAATTAGATGGCTGGGATGCTAAAGATGTATTTGTTGTTGATCAAAAGGCTTATATTGCTGAACGCCATGGATTCCTACATACTATTGATGTTAATGATGTTTATCATCCCCAAAAAATTAATACCATTGCAACAGCAGATAACGCTGAAAGTGTTGTCGTAATTGATAATATTGCTTACGTAACGACACATTCCGGATTGCAAATATTTGATGTAAGAGATCCTGCGAATCCAAAAACAAAATCTTTTGTTAAAACACCTGGAAAAGCAGAAAACCTGATAATTTCCAATCAAAAAGCATATGTATCCAATCAAAATGAAAGCCTTCAAATAATTGATATCAGTGATTTGTCTGCGCCCACAATTATTGGTTCAATTGGTTCATCTTGTAATGCTTTAGCTGTAAATGATGATATGATTTTCATAGGAGGCGATTCAGGATTAAGCATTATCCCACTACCGGTTGATATCAAAGATATCTCCTTATCGGAAAACAGCCTTTCACTTACAATTCCTCAGCAAAAATATACAGGTAATTATCAATTAACAGCATTTAATCCTCAACATCAAGATTCAATAAAGATTAATCGAAGATATTCTATAGAAATATCAGATATACCAGATCAATCGATATCCGCAAACTCTGGAATCGTAAACATTCCATTTACTATTCACAAGCTTAACAATGAAATATCGATAGAAGATTACACCATAACTGTTCAATCATTCAACCAATCACTCATTCCTGATTCAACGATTCGCCTGGAAATCTCTGACAATCAATTGTTTTTTTCAGTTGACCCAATATTCAATCAATTTGGTACTGCAGATATTCGTCTGATGGTAACAGATGGAAACGCTATTATTATCGAAAATTGTTTATTAACAGTCGAGTTCCCCAAAATTCAAATCACTTCTATACTCCCTGATTCTCAAGTTATCAGTGATAATCAGATCGAACTAAATTTTTTTCAAAATGGTTTTGATAAGAATACACAGGCTATCTTGTATTGTAAACCAACATATAACTTTGATAACCATATAAGCTTAATGGATACACTTAATAAATGTAGAATTGTTGAAGCAGCGAATCAAAAAGCTTATGTAACCAATGGAAATAGGTTAGCTGTCATAGATATCAGTGATCCTCAACACCATACAGTTATTCATTTCTTTGAGTTGTCTGAATATGTATATGATTTAATTGCTGCAGACGAAGTATTATATGCAATAATAACAGGTGAAAATGGTGGCATTCAAAAAATTAGATTCAGAGATGGAGCCAATTCACCAATAATTGAATTTTTGCCCCTTAATAATGTATTTAAAACAACAGTAAGCAATCAAATTGCTTATGTTGCTCCTGATCCATATTCAATTGAAATTATTGATATCAATGACTTTTCAAATCCAAAGACTATTAATTCCTTTAATTGTTCCGGATTTATTACAGCTATGGATATGAAAGATCAAATGTTATTCATTGCAATGGAAAGTCAAGGGATATCAATTGTTAATCTTTCTGATCCTAAATTTCCAAAAACAGTCAGTTTTGTAAATATTACTGAGCATATTTATGAAATTTCTATTGTTGAAAACATAGCGTATATTGCTTGTGGTGAAAAAGGATTAAAAATGATAGATATTTCAGATTATAATGATTCAAGGGTAATAGGCTGTTTAGGCTGTTATAATGATTATTATTACTATTACTATAACTACTTAGCTGACGATGGCTACTATTCTAATGATTACTCTTATAAAGGTAATTTTTTTGATTTAGCCGTTTTTAATGGTATACTTTATAGCATAAATGATCATTCATACTTAACATTTGAACCCCTCCCACAAGCCATTAAAACCATAGACTTTTCAAAAAATTCTCAATCTTTTACATTTTCACCCCCAAGAATTCCTGGTGAATATGCATTAAAAGTATATACCCCGCAATACGAAAATACTAAACTGGTGACATTCACCTTTCCATTCACGCTTTCTGAAATCCCGGACCAAGCCATATACCCTGATATCCAAGAAGCTGAATTTAGCCTTATTATTACATCAAAATCATATAATTCAAAAAGCTATACTGTCACAGCCCATTCTGGTACGCCCTGGATTATTCCTGATGAAAATATCAGAATTGAAGGTTCCGGATTGAGACGAACCATTAAAGTTACACCCGCAAAGCATCAATATGGCGTTGCACCCATTCATATTACTGTCAATGATGGCAAAGTGTCTGTTATGGAAAGTTTTGATCTTTCGATTAAATTTCCTCAACTCAACTATAAATGGATTGATTCTTATAGTCTGTCTGATCAGATGAGCACCTTAACTCAGATTACTGATAGTAATGGATACACATATCAAAGCGATAGGACGCAGCATTGTATTAACAAATATTATAATGGAGAACTTGTCTTTCAATGGGGTCAGAAAGGCAATGATAATGGATCGTTTGATAGCCCTCTTGGAATGGCTGTTGATCAGTCTGGTTTTATTTATGTTGTGGATTCAGGTAATAAACGTGTACAGGTGTTTACACCTTATGGCAAATATATCACCACCATTGGTGAATATGGTTCAGGAAAATTAAACCATCCTGAATATATTTCCATTTTAGATGATATTATTTATGTTTCAGATGATGACAACAAATCAATCCAGGCCTTTAAAAAAGTTGATTACACCGAAGGAATCACAAAAGCGATTATTATTGCTGGTGGTGGCCCCAAAGATAATAGTATCTGGTTAGAAACAAAGACATGTGCTGATCTTGCCTATCGATCGTTAATATATCAGGGATTAAACAAGGATACGATTTATTATCTTTCATCAGATACTGAAAATGAATTTGTTGATAACATGGCAACGATAGAAAACATTGAACGTGCCATCACACAGTGGGCTGTTGGCACGAGAATAACAGATAACCAGGATGAATTAGATATTTGTGCTGATAGTCTTATCATTTATCTGGTTGATCATGGCGGGGATGGTCAATTTCTGGTGGATATCAGTCAAAAAGAAATCCTTCGTACGGATATTTTGAATCAATGGTTGAATGTCATTCAAGAATCAATTCCTGGTAAATTGGTAATTATTTACGATGCCTGCAATTCTGGCAGCTTTATCCCATCTTTATCCAATTATGCAAACAACAGGGACAGAATTATTATTACCAGCAGTTCTTCTTCAGAACCAGCATATTTTATGGGCTATGGCGGCCATTCGTTTTCAAATTATTTTTGGGCGTCTATATACAATGGAAGAGATATTAAAGATGCATTTGAAACAGCTCAAAACGCAATGAGTATCACAAGGATTGCCTCGCAATCACCTCAAATCACTATAGATGGTAATGATATCACCAATGAAATTGTTGATATCAATGGGGTTCAAAATGTTTTTATAGGAAATGGCAATAATATTCAAACCGGCTTACCAGTTATCAGTGATATTACCTCACACCAGATCATTTCAGACAGTTCCTCTGCTGAAATAACTGTATCAGGTGTCAGAGCGTTAGATGGTATCTCACAAGTCTGGGCACAAATTATTTCATCAAATTTTACTTCTGTTGAGATCGATAAACCCATCCTTCATTTTCCGACAATACAGTTGGAAAATAGATATGATGGAACATATTCAGGAACATATCATGGATTTAGCAAGGAAGGTACCTATCAAATCGCAGTCTATGCAGAAGATAACAGAGGGTTAACCTCATACCCAATGTTAACAAGCCTGGCTGTTAAGAATCCTTTAGGACGTCGTGCCATAATCATTATGGGCAATTCAGGTTCAGAATCCGACACAATGGTTATGAATAATGCTCAAGCTGCGGCACATGCACTCAAATCACAAGGCTATTTTGATGAAGACATTGAAATGATTTGTAGTGATTCAATGAACCTCGCACATTTAGAAACAAAATTGCTGAATTATTCAGAAGAACAGGTTCAAGATATTGTTTTATATATGATTGGTGATGGCGACACTACAAAATTTTCCTTTAGCCAAACCGACGCGCTTTCAAAAGATACCTTACAAACCTGGTTGGATCAAATGAATAATGATATACGAATCACTATTGTTTATGATGCGCCCTATTCTTTCCAATATCTTGAATCCATAAAACCTGCTCATGAAAACTGCATTCTGATTTCAAGCACATCACAAGAAAATCATTATGCCTATTGTCTGATGGATGGCCTGATATCATTTTCCAGGTATTTTTGGGATAGGATTTCAAATGGTGATTCATTGTATACCTCATTTCAAAAAACCAACAGTGCAATAGACACCTTTTTTAATCAAAAGCAAAGCCCTTCAATTGTTTATGGAGAAAATAACGCCTTGGACTATCGATTTGGATATGGTTTTCGTTATGGTGATATAGATCCTTTAATTGGTTCTGTTTCAGCGCAATTTTCACCTTATAACAATTATATCACAATTGATGCAACCAATGTAATATCCATTCAGCCCATTGAAAAAGTAGTTGCTGTCGTTATCGCACCAGATCATCCCTCAGCAGATGAAAACATTAACATTATTGAACTGAATCCAATAAAAAATACAACCAATTATACAGCAATCTATAATGGATTAAGCATTCCAGGAAAATATAACATTTCAATATGTGCCATTGATACATCAGGAAATATGTCTACACCAAAAGCAACCTATGTTCGTACTTCAGAATGTAGCCATATTATTTCTGTACTACAACAATTAGTCGGAATAAAAACAGACGTTCACATCCCTTCGCATTCAAAACTGAATAAGAATGGACCCATTAACCTAAAAGAAGCCATTCACATGATGCAATCCATGTGAAGCTTGATCATGAAGGAGTATGTCATGAAACAAATAAATTTAGTTATAATAACATTATTCACTCTTTTTTCCTCACAATCATATGGAAATTATGAAATTCCAAGCACATTTAATCCTGTAGGTTCCGGAGGCAGAGCAGCAGGGATATGTGCTTTTATTGGTATTTCAGATGATTCAACGGCTGCATCATGGAATCCAGGTGGACTGGTGCAGCAAGAATCATTTTTCGAAGTTTCAATAAATTATGCCTGCTATTTTCGATCTGAAGATAATGAAATGAACTTAAATCCTTCTGGAAATACATTCAATCGAATATCTGGGTCAAATTTAAACTATCTGGGTCTGGTTTCAACATTTGAATGCTTTGACATGAACATGAGTTTTGGACTTACCTATCAACATCTTTATGATTTTAATCGAAGCTGGACATTCCCATACATTGAAGAATCTGACATTCTCAAACGATATGAAAATTGGAATTATGATCAAACAGGCAGTCTATCAGCTATCGGCCTATCATATGGCATTGAAATTCTTCGCCCAAAACTCTTATTGGGAATGACCTTGAATCTTTGGGAAGACAGCCTGACAAATAATCAATGGAAGCAAACTTATCATATGACAGGTAAAGGTATGCAGGGAAGTAATCCTTTTACAAATACGCATCATAAAACAGAGGAGTATTCTTTTAAAGGATTGAATATGAATTTTGGTCTAATCTGGATGATTAACCATAAATTTACACTTGGCGCAGTTTTAAAAACATCTTTTACCGCAGATATTGAACATACGATCTCAAGTCAAACATCCAAAAAATATCCTTTATCTCCTGAAAATAACTATTCACACCCTTTTAATGAAACCTTAAATGAAACATTATATATGCCAATGTCTTATGGGATCGGCTTTGTTTATAAACACTCAGATCAATTTTATGTATCTTTTGACCTGTATAAAACCCATTGGAATAATTTTGTTTATACAGATGATACCGGCCAAAAAAAATCCCCCATCAGTAATCGTTTTCTTTCAGAATCAGATGTTGCCTCAACCTATCAAGTTCGAATTGGCACAGAATACCTGATCATACATAAGAACTCAAATACTGCCATCCCTCTAAGAACCGGCATATTCTATGATCCTGCGCCTTCAGAAAACAGTCCTGATAATTATTATGGTTTTAGCCTGGGAACCGGATTAATTAAGAATGACCTGGGTTCTATCGATATTGCGTATATGTTTCGTTATGGAAATAATGTGGGATCATCAAGTTTTGAAGATCTTGATTTTTCGCAGGATGTTAAAGAGCATATGTTTTATTTGTCTATGATACGTTACTTTTTTTAAAAACATTATATTAAGCGAATTCACTGCATGATGCAGACTGGCAATTCATTGCTTAACAGTCATTTCTGACCTTTTAATATGTGTGCGGCATATGCATTGGTTATAATTGATATGTCCTATCCATCAATATTTTCCTCATGTTTGTCTGTTTGTCACTGAAAAAAAACTTTTTTTATCATAAAATTTATATTTGTGTGTTTACTGAAAAAAAGTAACTAAACACCGAAGGCGGTAACCAAATTTAGCATTCGTCTGTATTCTATTTCTATTTGTAAATGTGTAAATGTTACCTTAAATTAAATAATAATAAATATTTAAATATGAAGGTTCTCAATTATTTTCTTTGTTTTACTCAACATTGCCATTGCAAACGTTAGCAACAAAACAATCTCATTTCAAGCTAAACTAATAGATACCAAAACACAGAGGCCAATTACAGGTAAAAAAAATTTAAGTTTGTTATAGGGAATTGGACTGAAGAACATCTCAAAGTTCAAGTTAATCAATTACTCTATTCTGTAATTCTGGGATCAATAACCCCTTTTCCCTGTCAGCTTTTTAAAGATAATGAATACATAATCGTGGTATATATATTCGAAATCATCCTTTACCTGACGAACGACGAATATACCTTTTACCCCATGCTCTTCTGGTAGTACTTACGTATCTGCTTTTTGGAAATGCGTTCATGTTTTTCTAGAATTAATCCCAATTACTTCCCATCAATACAATTGGCCTCCTTCATATACTTACTCATAATACAAAACGCATCCGCCGGCGTACATTTCCCATCCGCATTCACATCACACTGAACTTCCGAACAAGGAATATTACACGTCGTATTCAAGCATGCCCCATCAAAACTCATAAACTTCTCAAACGCACATAAGGCATCCATCGGCGTAACCATATTATCTCCATTGATATCCCCATTGTAGCCAGCA
>Ga0272440_1003045_pt1 | contig 12702 bp, 8 predicted proteins | sample SSMMMBAug17_FD_192440 | JGI IMG/M metagenome (GOLD analysis project Ga0272440, IMG submission 192440) | Marine sediment archaeal communities from Little Sippewissett salt marsh, Falmouth, MA, United States - SSM-MMB-Aug17 | ecosystem: Environmental > Aquatic > Marine > Wetlands > Sediment ...
GTCAAGCAACTGGAGAGTGTCAGCAAAGCAGTATTTTTTGTTTTTTCGGCGGGTGGCTTTTTTCAAAATACCATTCAATTCTTAAGAGAGAGCAATATTGCCTGGAGTGCTGATAAAAAGTTTTTGGCGTTATAAAAAAACGAGGATGAATATGCCAATTTCAGAAAACGAATGATTGGCACTATAACCTTACTCGAAAGTCGTAAATTTTCGAGACAAAAATTTCTAATAATTTCAGCGTAACGATAATTTTTTGAGCATTTTTTTATAGTTTTTTGGCATAGCGTGCCAACTTTTGTGCCAAAAAATTATAAAAAATTATCCCTCAAAAAAAAAAATTTTGCTGAAATTATTGGATAATTTAACGAATAAAATTTACGACTCTCGAGAACCTTATCTGAAAATTAGAAAAGCTTCGCTATCTATGATTGATTTCGAGGTTTTTCAATTTTTTGTTGAACAAAATATTATTTTTTGTTATACTGATCAAATAATTTTAGTAGTTGAAAAATCATGAATTCAAACAATAAAATAATCGAATTTCCGGAACCATTGCTCGATAACCTTGATACAATTGACAGGAATGCGGTTATTGAGCGTTATGTTACATTTGCACCGGTTTATAATTATTCTGTTCATAAATGGGGGTATAAAGCACCTGAGCTTTGTGCAAGGCTTTTGAACCAGCACACGTCGTCAAGAAATATCAGAATTCTGGATGCCGGGTGTGGCACAGGATTGGTTGGTAAAGCGTTGACTGAACTATCTTATACCGACATAACCGGTATTGATCTCTCACCTGATATGCTATCCATCGCAAGTGTAACAAAATATTATCAGCGATTAGATCAACACGATTTAACAGTTATTCCCTATCCTTATGATGAAAACAGTTTTCATGCAATTTTGTGTATTGGTGTATTGTCGCTTATCAGTGACCCTTTGCCTGTTTTTACTGAATTTCATCGACTTTTACAAAGCGATGGTTACATGATATTTACCCAGCGGGATAATTTATATACAAAATATAATTATGATGCTATTTTGAAACAATTGGAATTAAAGAAGTTAATACAATTAATTATGATGTCTGAACCCACAAATTACTTGCCAGATCGCGATAATTTCAGTCATCGTAAACTCATTACATTTATTTATAAAATACTAAAATAATGGATAATTTAATAAAAAAAATATTTTTTAGTCCTAAAGACGAACAATACGTTCGTGATCTATGGCTCAGTCCACACATCAAAAAAATGTATGATCACTTTGATGATATTTCCAAAGGCTTGAAACAGTCACCCGGAAAACCGGTATTGGGTAATCCTGATTATTTATCTCATGACAAATCGCTGAAACCTTATCATGATTTACTCAAACGAAATATGATGACATTTGCGCAACATACGTGTACAAGTATTCCTTTTATTCTGGAAAAACGTTGCCGGATGGGTTTGACACTATGTCGTTATGCTAACATTAAAAAAAACACCAAAAACCATTTCACCTTCTATGAAATTGGAAGCCCTGATGGGGCTGAAGCTCGAACTATGGCAGAGTTTTCAAATGGCAACATTCGTACATTGACTGATGCGCCGGTTCGGATTAATGAAAAAGCCTTTTATCAATCATTACGCCATGATTATTCTAAATTTCACCTGGGTCCTTATGTTGATACCACGCCTGAACTACTTGAATCAAACCCTGATTTGATCATATTTAAAGATGGGTTTGATGTTATTCATACAGGTATGATGTTTCAGTTTGTCTCATCTGATCGAGAAAAACAGATTGGCTATGTTTTTCGGTTGTTGAAAGCAGATGGATTAATGATATTTACTGAAAAGTTAAATCAAAAAAACTCAGATGAATATTACAGGCGAGAACATATTAAAGATCACTTGTTTAAGTCTGAATATTATACTGATGAAGAAATTCAATATAAAAAAACAAGTATACTTAATGACATGAGCAAGGGGCAAATTGACCAGGAAACGTTGCTTGAGGCAATGAAAGTCTATTTTAACTATATTTTTATCACCTGGAACAGTACAAACTTTTATGAATTTGTTGCGTCAAACAGTGAAACGTCCATCAGGCTCTATATCTCGCAACTGATTAAACCTTTCGTTCCTGAACCATTTTGTTGTGAAAAAAATATACCTGGACAAATTTGGCCATCATAACTAAACGTTAAAAAGGAAATTATATGTGTGGAATTGTTGGTATATGGGGGGAAAACAAAGATACAATTGATCCATTAATGAAACGAATTGCGCATCGTGGTCCTGACGACGAAGGCATTCATTATCATTCCAAAGGTATTTTAGGACATAAACGTCTATCCATTATGGATCCATCAGGAGGACATCAACCGATCACCAATGAGAATCAATTATCAGCCATTGTTGTCAATGGCATGATTTATAATTATTCAGAATTGAAAGATCGGTTGCTAAAAAAACATCAATTTAGATCTGATAGTGATAGTGAAGTGATTCTTCATTTGTTTGAAGAATCAGGTCCGGAATCTGTTAACCAATTAGAAGGAATGTTTGCTTTTATCATTAACCATAACGATGATATTTTTATTGCAAGAGATTCCATAGGAATCAAACCTCTGTACTACTCATATTCGAAATCAAAGACAGGGGCACAAACACTGTATATTGCTTCAGAATTAAAGGCCTTTTTAGATTTACCGGTTTTGTCAGCTCATGAATTTCCAGTTGGCAACTATTATGATGGCCATACCTTTACCCCTTATTATCGCATTCCTGATCCAGTCAATGTTCATCAATCAGTCGAGCAGCATTTAAATAATTTAAGAGAAAAGCTTGAGGCGGCTACAGTCAGTCATTTAATTAGTCATGTTCCTGTTGGCATTTTTCTATCTGGCGGAATTGACAGCAGTATTGTAGCTGCTATTTCAAAAAAATATGTCAAAGAATTACATACATTTTCTGTGGGAAGAGAAGGTTCCGCCGATATTGAATCAGCACGTCTTGTTGCCAGTCACATTGGATCAATTCATCACGAGCATTTATATTCGGAAAATGATATCAAAAAATTGTCTGATATTATTTATCACACAGAATCATTTGATCAGGGAATCATTCATGGTGCGATACCATCGTATTTATGTGCTGAATTGGCATCACGTTATGTCAAAGTTATTCTCACTGGTGATGGTGCGGATGAATTATTTGCTGGCTATCGATTTCATAAAAATTATCAGGATATGAATATGCTGAATCATCAATTAAGAAATTCTGTGATGACATTGCACAATACAAACCTGTTAAGACTGGATCGAACCACGATGGCTCATGGAATTGAAGGTCGTGTGCCATTTTTGGATCGCTCAATCATTGAATTGGCACAACATATCCCAATTGAGCTTAAATTACACCCCACTCATTCAGGAAAATTTATTGAAAAATGGATTCTTCGAAAGGCTTTTGAAGACCTTTTACCTCATGAAATTATTTGGCGAGACAAAGAACAGTTTGAAGAAGGCAGTGAAACAGTCGAGACAACATCACAGTGGGTAGACAGTATTGCTCATGATTTTAATGCTCAGGAATATATCAGCAGGCATCAGCAATATCATCTTCGATCACGAGAAGAAGCTTTTTATCATAAAATTTGCACTGAGGTCTTTAACCATTCACCCATTATATTGGAAAATGTGGGTCGATGGGCATTTGGAGATAATGCCGTGTTTATGGATAATAATTCAAGCAAGGAAAAATCATGATGATAACTGATATCAATCTGATGTCACACAACAATTTGAAAATCATTTAAAAGGATTAACCAATTTAATGTCTAATATAAAAAAAAGGAGTAATATGATGATTCATTTAAAAGAAGTTCTTGACAATCTCCACAATTTTCATGGCTTAATTTATTTGAAAGGTGGGACTGAATGGGAAGATATGGAATTGAATGAAATTTCATTGTTAAAGTCATCAGGATCACCAGAAATACCGACAATTATAAAAGTTGCAGGGGCCGAAGCAAGAGTCGATATTAGAAATTTACAAAAAATGGGTATTGATACGATTCTCGGGCCAATGATTGAATCAACTTATGCGCTGGAAAAATTTGTTGCAACTGTTTCTCAAATCTATGAACGTTCTGAAAAAAAGCCAGGCTTAGCCATTAATATTGAAACAATCAATGCTGTTCAATATCTGGACGCAATAGTGTCTTGCAGTGCATTTAAAAATATTGATATGGTGGTTATTGGACGACTTGATTTATCCATGTCAGTGGGTGAAACCAATGTTGATCATCCAAAAATATTTGAACTGACAAAAACAATTGTAGACAGGGTTCGCGCGGAAGGAAAGGATGTTTCCATTGGTGGTTTTGTCAACCCGACCTCTGCCCAAAAAATTCAATCCACCTTGAATGCAAACCGGATAAATACATTACATACCATGATTGATACTGAACAGGCTTCAGATATTTCAAAATCTGTAGAATTAGCCATTCAATTTGAAATTGCGTTTTATGAAGCATTGAAAAAGGAAAACCCTGAGCGTTCGCCATTTTATAATCAGCGAATTGCCATCAGCCAAAAAAAATTGGATTAAGAGTTAAATATGCATATTTTAAGTAAATATAGTGTGATAGATGTAACCATACGTGATGCTGGCTATCTCAACAACTGGAATTTTACAATAGATGATATTCATAGAATTGTTTCCGGACTTTCAGCGGTTGGGGTTGAAGGCATTGAAGTTGGATATTTGAGCGATGATGAGAGTCGAAATCTTTCCGCACGTTGCCCTTCACAGCTTTTGACTGAATTACGAGATATCGCAGGATCGTCTAAAATAATTGCCATGATCAGTCTCTCTGAAACACAGGCAGAAAAAATACTCGAATCACGAAAACACTTGCTGGATTTAGTGCGTATACCATCAACTTATGAACAATTGCCGCAAGCACTTGGTGTTGCTGATATCTCAAAAAAATTAGGCATTAATTGTAGTCTGAATTTGGTGAACATTTCTGCGCTGAATCAGTCAGAACTTAAAGATGCTGTTATTCGTATTTCTCAAAATGGAAACGTTAATACGCTCTATCTGGCGGAGTCTCGCGGTGCTTGCCAACCTGAAGATATTTCTAACATTATCAATCTGGTCAGAACATTATGGCCTGGTACTTTAGGTTTTCATGGTCATGATAATATTGGTTTGGCTGCTGTAAATACATCGGTTGCTTTAGAAGCGGGCTGTGATCTGATTGATGGTTCTATCAATGGCTTTGGTTGTGGTGGGGGTAATACAAAACTTCACCATGCCCTGACATTGGCAGAAAACAAAAAGCAAACCAGGAACTATCAATTTGATATTTTAGGCCGATTAAATATTTCTGTATATATTCAAACGCCGCCGGAACATAGTTATTTATATTACTTAGGTGGGCAAAAGAATATGGCGCAACTTTGGATTGAACCTTTGCTGGAACGATATGGCGATAAAACAGCCTCCTTTTTACAACAAATTCCTCGAAAACCTTATAAGCTTATTGATGAAGTTCATACAGAAATTTCACTTCTGAATCAAAAGGTTGCAGTATCATCAAGCCATCGAAAAAAATGTCTGGTACTGAACAATCGGGAACCCTATCCGGAAAATATATTGAACGAATTAGATGATCAGCTTCACACTGTCTGGTATCAAAAATCAGGTCAAGACTTTTCACTCAAAGAAGCATTTGATAAGAATAAAGACACGCAAATTCTGGTAACCACATACATGGATTTAAACCGAAAAAACCTTGAACGTCTTCCTGATTTGGAAGCAATATTTGCGACAACCATTTCCACACATTATATTGATTCAGGTTATTGCAAAGATCATCATATTAAAATATTCAATACTTCCGATTATACCGGTAGTTCGGTTGCTGAATATGCAGTTTCCTTGATGTTGGCTGCATGTAGAAAAATAGTTGATATTGCCAAAGCTGTTGAAAATGGTGATACATTGTGCTTTGAGTACATTGGTTATGAACTGCGTAACAAACAGGCGGGAATTATTGGATTTGGAAATATTGGATCTTACGTGGCTAATATCCTTAAATCCTTTGGTATGACAGTTTTGTTTTACAATCGAAGTCAAAAAAAATCAGAATATGCCAGACAGGTTGATTTGGAAACGTTGGTAACCACTTCTGATGTTATTTTTACAACCCTGCCTTTAAACAAAGATTCAAAAGAAATTTTAGGCGAAAAAGAATTTTCTCAAATGAAATCAACTGCAATTTTTGTGAACACTTCTCCTGATGAAGTTTTTGACAGAAAAGCATTGCGAGAAGCACTTATCCACAAAAAAATTGCTTATGCAGGTCTTGATTTATTGGATACCAGTCCATTTAAAGACACGCCCAATCTGGTCATGACTTCCAGAAGAGGCTGGTATACGCAAGAATGTTTTTCTCGTCGGGCTCAAATGTGGAAACAGTTAATTTGTGACTATTTATCCAATCAGTTAACGAATTCAGTCAGTGAAGATTTTGTGCAAATTACCCAAGAAAAAAGGAGTTAAGGACACATTATGCATATTGAATTAAACCATAAAAATGCTGTTGTTTGTGGTGGTTCCAAAGGAATTGGAAAGGCGATTGCAATGGCATTTGCTAAATGCGGAGCAAGCGTTACATTGATCGCTCGAAACGAAAATTTATTGTTTAAGACCTGCCAACAGTTACCCTGTTCACATCACAATCAGAACCACAATTATATTGTTGCCGATTTATCTAAACCTGAGCAGATCAAAGAAAAAGTATCCTTATGGATGTCTGCTGAACACCCTGTTCATATCTTGGTAAACAATAATGGAACCCCTCAAGCAAATGAGCTCCTGAAAACCGAACCTGATGACTTAATCAATGCCTTTTCACGTTTTTTGGTATCCTATCAGGTATTGTCCCAATTATTGATTCCGGGCATGAAACAAGAAAATTATGGCAGGATTATCACTATCGTTTCCACATCAGCCAGACAGCCCATTCCGCAACTGGCGACTTTATCCATTGCATCTGCTGCTGTAAAAAGTTGGACAAAATCTCTGGCCAATGAAATGGCACCACTTGGAATAACTGTGAATAATGTGCTGCCGGGTTCAACCCAAACAGAAACATTGATGTCTTTTTACAGACATTTTGCCAAAACTGCTGGCAAATCTCTGGATGATATTCTTCTTGAAAAACTGGCCATCATCCCCATGAATCGACTGGCAGAGCCAGATGAAATAGCATATGCGGTGACGTTCTTAGCCTCCCCTTTTGCTGGCTATGTTACGGGTATTGATTTTCCTGTTGATGGGGGAAAATTACAAATCATTTGAATTTGCAATTTAATGGAATCTATTATGTAATCGTCCTTACATAATTGCTATTCGGAGATTTTTCCATATTCCAAATGAATTAATCGATCTGCAACATGAAAAAATCGGTCATCATGTGTGACAGCGATGACTGTTTTTCCCTGAGCTTTAAACGAGGGGAGTAAATGTGTATAAAAGAATTCTCTGAATTCAGGGTCTTGATCTGCCGCCCATTCATCAAATACATACACCGGTTTATCTTCCATAATTGCCATCACCATGGCCAATCTTTTTTTCTGACCGGTTGAAATATCCAGTGTGCTGAAATTTTTGCCATTGAATTGAACTGTTTTCTCTAATTTCATCAGTCTTAACAGTTCATTAACCTTGTCTGAATCAATACTTTCAAATCCATAAAATTGGTCAAAAAGATGGGCATCATAGAAGATAGCAGAAAACAGGGAGAGACATTGAGTTAGTTCTGTTTCTTCATTATTGAAAAAAAACTGTCCCGATTGAAATGGATATAAACCAGTTAAAAGGTTCAGCAGGGTTGATTTGCCTGAGCCATTTCCTCCAGTAAGGAAAACGATTTCTCCGGATGTAAATTGAATACTGACAGGTCCTACAGTAAATTGTGAGCTGCCATCTTCCCTATATTGAAAAAAAATGTTTTCATAACGAATGTTGCTAAACTCGCTTTGAATATTATTTAAGCCTGTTTCCTGGTGCTCATTTTTTAAATGGTAAAATTCATTTTTTAATTCAAACAAACGTTTTATCGATGTGCCTGATAGAGTTATACGAGGGATAAAATCAGCAAAAATACCAATGGGTAAGCAAAAAGTAAAGACCATTAATGGCAAAAAAATATTTTCTGGCAAATAAAAAACAACAGGCAGAATAAGAACAAACGTAATAAATAGTGTTTGCCATAAACTACAGGTAATGGTGTAAATATCAATAAAACGCATGGAAATAATAATTCTTAACTGTTTCAGTTGTGAACATTTTGAAATAAATCTTTTGTGAAAAAATTCATTACTTTTTTGGATATCAAGTCTTAACTCCTTAAAACCATCTAACATATCTGTCACACTATCAAACAAATGCTTTTCGCCTTCTCTGACTTTATTAATAATTTGCCTGATCATTATCTGGTTGTAAGTAAAAAAAAGTCCGCCCACAAGCAGCACTGCGATCATAATTACGAAGGCAATTGGTGACAGATATGCCACGACAAAAAGAGTCCCCATAAGACCAAATATTGTCCTGGAGATAAATGCCACTGCATTTGAAAGTTCCGAAATAGATTTCATATCATAGGTCAGGCCTGTCTTAATTTTTTCAATGCCAATTTTTTCAAAAGAATATAGGTCGGTTTTTCTGATTTGATCGATTACGTTTAAACGCATTTGAAGAATGTTCTCTTCAATAAAAACGATTAATGCATTACAAAATCGATAATAAAAAATCAGAAGTAACATCAGTAACAGGATAAAAATAAAAAAAGTTCTTGTTTCCACTGTCCTTTGAGGCGTGAAAGCTGATGTAAACATAATATAATTCAGTACAGGAAGAAAAATAACTGATAATAAACCATAAATTGATATGTTGAGCAATTGAGATGATGCGCCTGCTTGAAACAGTTCGGGCAGTTTTGCGAATTGATACTTTTTTTGTTTTGTATCGGTTTCTTTTTTTGTTGATCTCTTTTTTAAATCAAATGGGTAATGGATCCTTTTATCGTTCATTTTTTTGGTATTTTGAACTTCATTTTTAGGTTCAAACAACTTTTTATCTGGCGTATTAAAGGAAACCATCCGACCATATTCCATATGCATTAGTTTGTCAGCAACATGAAAGAAGCGATCATCATGGCTCACTGCAATAATTAACTTTCCCTTGTTTTTCAAAATTGGCAGCAATGTTTTATAAAAATAGTGCCTGAATTGGGGATCCTGATCAGCAGTCCATTCATCAAATATATAAATGGGTTTATCTTCGATCAGGGAAACAATCAAGGCCAGGCGTCTTTTTTGTCCTGCAGAAAGATATGTTGTGCTAAATCGTTTTTTATCCGGTATCCATTGGGTCACATGATTTAATCGTATTTGCTCTAATAAATGATTTACAAAAGTATCATCTATAGAATCAACACCATAAATGGCATCAAACAGATGAAAGTCACTAAAAACTGTTGAAAAAAGATATCTGTATTCTGACATTCGAACAGTATTATTATTGATCAATATATGCCCTGAGGATTGAGGATAAAGGCCGGTAAGAATTTTCATCAATGTTGTTTTACCGCTGCCATTGCCACCACAAACAAAAATAATTTCACCGGAATGTCCTGTAAAACTAATCGATTGAAGTGGAAAGCCAGATTTGCCATCTTGTGTTTTATATTGAAATCCTATGTTTTTTAACGATAGTTGAGAAAATTCATCAGGATCTTTTTCTGAGGGATAATTCATAAATGATGTGGTTTTGTTATTACTGTTTTTGTCATGAGCAAGCTGAATCAAATCATCCATAGCTGTTTTTCCCGCCATTATTTCCGGATGTACAGTGATAATCATTAATTGTGGTGCCCATATATAGAAGCATACAATCAATATAGTAAAGGTTGTTCCTATCGGGTAATGCAATGGAAAGATAAAAGAAATTGCAGCCAGAGTAACAAAAAAACAGGTAAACACAAAAATCCAGAATTGAGAAAATATAAATAGTAAATTTATTCTGGTTTCTTTTATTTTGAAAAGAACGGGTTTGAGTCTGTTTTCAAATAAATCATCGTTTTTTTGGGGACAAATTCGGATCTCTTTGGCACCGAATAATATGTGGTCGAAGATATGGGATAGTTCTTTTTCGATGATAGCCTCTTCATCAGAAAGCGGTTTTGTTATCTCTTGTAACAAATTATAAATAAACATAGCAAAAGAAAAAATCAAAAGAAGGATGAGGCCGAATATAGAAGAAAGCCAAAAAACGTAAAGAAATAAAAAGAAAATAGTCAGCTGACATTGAAAAGCATTGACTGCTTTTGTGGTTGCATCTGTTATGGTTTGAGCGTTCAACATTTTTCGATGAATTTCTGATTTGTTAAGCAATTCAACATCTTGAAGTTCTAAATAGCGAATGTCATTACCGATTTTAATATAGAGTTTATTAAGAATCCTTTCCGTTAAATTTGCAGTCAATATTAATGATTGACGCCTGGAAAAAACAAACGTTATCGCTGAAATGGGGAAAAATATCGCATAAAAAATATAATTCTTTCCCAAAGGCACATCCTGCATTCCATTTACTGTTAGCAAAACAGAACTAACTTCACCCATTGCTGCTAAAATTAAAAAAATGAGAATTCGTGTTATCTCTTGAGGGGCTTCGTTATAATAATAAGATAAAAGTTTCATTAAAATGGTTTGACCCTTAAAGATTTTTTGATAATGCTTAGTTTGGTTTCATCAAGTCCCATCTCTTTTAATAAAGGAATGTAATCTTCTATGGGCCTGTCAACTAATTTTGAAAGCGCAGAGATAGCGTCATCTCGAGCTATTTGACCGGTTCTCACTTTAACAGCCAGTTTCATTTGTAAGTCATCAATGCCAGCAAAATCTCTGGTTCTTGTTTTTTCTCTTTTTATGCAAAACTTAAGTGGCGTTAATTTGCAGTCTGTATGTTCTCGTCCAATAGTTGGGTCCTGTCGCCAATTCAGATCTCGTTCGATAATCGCTATGATTTCATCCTCATTCCAATGGACATATAATGGTAAATATACAGTTGCTGTTATACGTTGCTTCAAATTTTCCAACAATTTTTCTGTGTTTTCAGGTGGATCAAATACTGAACGAATATTGTATTTTGCATCTAAAATCGTATCTTTTACCTGTCTGGAAATACCAGATTTGTCAATGACATGGGTAAAAAGATCTGAGCTATATTGGTAAAGATTCTTTGAAAAGGTATATCCATCATGAATCGGGGATACACCTGTAACGATTAAGGGGATATGAAAAGCCCTTGCAATACGTTGAATTGAAATATCAGCGCCCATGGTACAGGGGGTACAAAATTGGCCAGTCATCAATAGAAATTTTCGGCGCAGCATGGTCATCAGTTTTTCAGGTGGTCTAACCCAAAGGAGTTCAACGTCTAAAATGTCAGTGGCTTTCTTGATATTAGAATGCGCTATTTGTGTTTGAACACGATTATCAAAATGAATCGCCAGTGACTTTAACCCCAATTTTTTAACCATATAATAAAGGACATAAATACTATCTTTTCCGCCACTTAAAGGAACAAGAACGTCGTAAGAATCGGAAATCTTGCTGGCAAGTTCCGCCATTGAATCCAATTCGGATTTTTTTTGGTCAAAATCCATTTTTGCCCAGTTCTGTTCATAGTCATTACAAAAATTACACACGCCATTTTTATCAAATGTAATACCGGGTAAATGTTCCGGTAAAATACATTTGAGGCATCTTTGCGGTGATTTCATATTTTTCCTCTCAATTCTTAATGTGTTTTTCCGGGAAGCATGCTTAAGTTATTGATTTGTCTTTTAATCACAATACACTTCCTCATTGGTCTGTACACGCACCCGTTGTTTTTCTTTGCAATAAGAATCTGTTTTTTTGAGGGCGAAGATAAGTTCGCTGACTCATAGCTCCAAAAATTTTTTATATATAAAAAGATTTGCATAATGACCTACTCCTGTTTTTGATTCAAACGTATATCATTCGGTTTCTGATTATTATTAGATTTAAGAAGTACTTCAGCCCTACGATTCATATTTCTGCCTTTTTTGGTATTGTTATCGGCGATTGGCTTTGATTCACAGAACCTTTACGCTCCAAACGAGATTCAGAAATATATATTAGTATTTTCATATGGATTTCAAAAGGTTGTTTTTTTAGAAGAAACCAGTAAAGCCATTAACCCAATAACTGGTGAAAAAATGATACTGCAAAATAAGTATTCCCCAAATTCCATAATTCGATTCATACCTGCCACACCAATGAAAAGTTCAATTCTCTAAATTGCTTGTTACACATCTTTTATTAAAATATTATATAATGTAAAAATGTCATAATATCAAGTTAAATAAAAAGTACGTACAGCAAACCATTGAAAAAAATTCTTACTCGGGCTCTTCCTTTTACGACTCCCCTGGAGTCTTGCAATCCGTTGATCACATCTGGTTTATCAGCAGTCACTGGTATTTGAAAACCCTCAATTTTAGATAGGGCAAGGCTGTACTCTTCTGGAAGATAGTTGGCGTCTTGCATCTTGAGCAAAACATAGCAAGAACAAGGATTTAAAAATGAACAACTACCATCTCCCA
>Ga0272440_1003046_pt1 | contig 12700 bp, 9 predicted proteins | sample SSMMMBAug17_FD_192440 | JGI IMG/M metagenome (GOLD analysis project Ga0272440, IMG submission 192440) | Marine sediment archaeal communities from Little Sippewissett salt marsh, Falmouth, MA, United States - SSM-MMB-Aug17 | ecosystem: Environmental > Aquatic > Marine > Wetlands > Sediment ...
AGTCAATGCCAATAATATTATAGCCATTATTTTTATAATATCGTAAAATTCTACCTGCCCCACAACCTGCTTCAAGTATTTTACTATCTTTTGAACTAATAGTTTTTTTTGCATATTTTAGGGGATATACATTATCATTTTTCATGGGCTCATCTGCCGGAATATCAGACCAACGTTTAGTCCAATAATCCTTATTTGTTGTTCTTCGATATGTAATTCTCATCTTTTTTGGTTACTCCTTCAAATTTTTCAGGAAAAAGATGTAATAATTAATTTTTTTATTTAATTGGAATAATAAGCCTTGATCCACAATCCAATAAGACAGTATTTGCCTTTCTAAGTTGATCAAACATTTGTTCTCCACAGCCAATGGCAGCAGGAATCTTTAATTCTGCACAACGTATTGCCATATGTGAATTTGCTCCTCCGTATTTTGTTATTAAGCCCTTAATAGGATTCAAAAAAATCCAATCATATCCAGGGTCTGCACGTTCAATGTAAATTATCGTGTCTTCTGTATGGTGAAAATTAAATTCATGACCAGAAACATAAAGCAAGGCTGCCTGAACACGATTTTTGGTAATAAAATTAGGTCTGCTTTTTAATAACGGTACAACAAAGATATCAGATAATTCACAAATTAAATAAGGTAATCTTATAGCATGGCTTATTCCGAATGATTCTTTGGCAGATTTCGACAAATCTCTATAATACATTTCATATGGACAGTGAAATGTATTTTTAATTGATTCAATTAACTGATTTATTGTTAAAAAAGAAAGTTCATCCCTGCTTAGCCCTATGTCTAATCCCCATTCTGCTATCAATTCTAATGCATCACTGATATTTCGACTAAATATAAATTTTGCATATTCCCTAGCAGATATAACTTTTTTCATAAAATCAAAAAGGGTTTCTGTATCAAATTCAAAGCCATATGCTTGTAGTTCCTTATTGATAGTGTTTTTCTGTTTCTTACTTAGATTAAATGTTTTTTTTTGGAATGACCTAAACGTTTTGACATCATTATTAATATTACTAATATCATCCAATTGGTCATATCGAATAGCTAAAATATCATAGGTTCCAGGACGCAGATGACCAAAACGTTCCATAAAAGTTTTTTTTGAAATTTTTCTTGCCATAAGTGCATTCATAGACTCTAACAAGTCAGATATTATAGTCACAATTGAACCTTTGAATTGCTCAATACTTTCTGTGGATAAAATATTTTTAATTTCCATTGAACGTAGAAATGTTTCAGCTATAAATGCACATCGTGCCAAAATAGAAAAAGGCTTTGTTCCATATAAAGCACAATCATCTAATAATTCTTTGATAATAATCATTATATTAACGGAAGATTGTTTTTCGAGCAAGGATTTACGTTTTCTATTAAGCAATTCAATTTGATTTAATTGATCATCAATCATCGCCTTTTGATTAATAATAACATTATTGGTAAATTTTAGAAGCGTATGTTTAAATTTTTTCCATTCCTCTTTTGATAATATATCTGGAAAAGCAGAAACCCGAGCATCAAAATCAAATGTATATGCAGTGATTGCAACTTCAAATTCAATTTTATCATGTAAAGAAGTGTTGGCTTTTAAATAATCTACCCAACCTGAAACTAATTTTTCTCCAATCTCAGAAGAAAGGTCAGCAGGTAAATAAGAATTAAAACTTTCCCTGACATCAATATAAACTCTGCCCCCTAAATTTAACATAAGGGGATGATTTGATAAATCCCTGTATCCCATAGAAGCTCGTGCTTCTGCCCAAATACTATCTGTGATTAACCTTTCATATAATGATCTTGCCAAAGGCCGAGGAACAGTGCCAATCATTTCGACAGGATTCCAGTCTGGCATTTCTCCCAAAACAGACGTATAACCAAGACTATTATGTACTGGTTTAAAACGATTTTCAACAAATTGATATATTTGATTTAAAGAATGATCAATAAGATTAGAAATAGACCGGTTCCAATTTTCCTGTACCGCTAATCTTCTTACCTGAAGAATATAAATTTGTTCATTATGAGTAACAGCAAATTCAATATCTAATCCAGAATATGGGGATACAGATTCAATCTCAATAACAGCCATTAAAAGCTTTTTAAATCTAGAAGAATGGATTTTTTCAATTTGTTTTCTATATATCAAAAGAGTTCTGCTGATATCTGTAGTTCCTGAAGTAACAGTATCTGTTTTTCCTGAAATATCATCATAATTTATTACATAGTATGGCGCACCTGTATTCAAATCATGACTAAAAATAACCCCACTCATTGAGACGTCCTGAATCATAGGTTGAATCAAAATTTCATTTTTATTAAGACAGCTTTTACCATAAGACTGAATAACAAGGCTAATAGCATTTTTGATTTGCTCTGTTGATTTAGAATCAACATCAATAACCGATTTATAAGCTCCAGCCATAGAGATAGAACATGTATCTTCATCTAAAGCACTGCTTCTTACAATGATTTCATATGGTTCAAATTTTTTTTGTATAGCTTCAATTATTTTATTTTGATCCTTATCCCAGTCCTTAACTGTAATAGTGATAGCATCACAAATAGTGGATAAAGTAAGGATATTTTTTAAAGCACTTAGTGTGTGGGCTTTAGTGCCAAAAGTAATCATTTGATTTCCTTTATACTTTGCAATATACAATAAAAAAAAGAGCCTGTAATATTATATAGCTCTTCAAAACAATTCATTAATTGGAGAGCAAATTTTTATAAAGATTTATTAGTTATCATAATATAAAACACTGTGCAACATTCTTTATAACTGATAACTGATAATTAAATTATTGTTTATTGTGATTAATTATAGAGATATGCTTTAAAAGCGGATGAATGATATAAAATGTACTTGTCTCTTCATTATCATTTTGTTTTATTGGAATTATTTCATCTGTATAAAAAAACTCTACGAGAGTTTTAGCTCTTACCAATGGATCTAAAACATAATCAAAATCTATCCCTTTTTCTTCTATTTTATATTCCTTTTGATATAAAATTGGGCCTTCATCTATCCCCTCTTTAAAAAAAATAACACTACAACCCACTTTCGATTCAAGCAATAGTGAATAGTATATGGTGGTACTTCCTCTAAATTTAGGAAGCCATCCAGGGTGTACATGTATAAACTTTTTTCCTAACGATAATATTTCAGATCTCAGAATACTTCCTCCTGGGCCTGAATAAACAATATATTCATCGTTAATTTCTCTTACTTTTTCAATAACTTCTTTCGAGTTAATATTTAGGCTATCTACTAAACAATATTCAATATTATTCTTTTCTATTGTTTTTAAAATATGTTCCTTTTCATCAAATGATATATCCAAATCATCTAATTTTCTGATAAATTTTTGGCTTGTATCTTTTCTCATAAGTTTATCATTGTCAGTATGCTCTTCTAAAGTAACATTATTGTCATTTAAAAGAATTACTTTTGAAGGTATAAAGTTGTTCAGGATAAGATTTTGCAGGTACGCTTTTGAGCGATTGTTATTTATTAATAACATTGAAAAATTAAACATGAATATATTCTCCAATAATTTTTAATTCGCCATTAATTGCTTTTACAGAAAAATAGACTTCATCATATAGTATAAAATCACTTTTTGCTGATGAAATAATATCATTCACTTTTATGATAGCATTTAAATAAATTAACTTTTGACGACTTAGAGTATTACTATAAATTTTTTGCAATACTAAAGAAAACAAAGGATAATTAAGCAACTCCTCGTAGTCTAAAGAACTTTTCCTTATCTCGGTTAAATCATAAGTTAAGTGTAGTTTTTTACTAACTTCAAATCTTTTAATTATAAGTTCAATTATTGCTTTATACTCTTTAAGTTTAGCCTTATTTCCATTATATATATGAATTAAAAAGTTTTTTAATATTAAGTTATTACCTTTAGTATATTCATTTGGATATAGCTGAAGATTATTTGTGCTTCTATCTAACTTTAGTAATCTTTTATTTAAAAACTCTAAACAAGCTCTCCGATCATTTTTAAACTTATCAAACAATTCTTCCCCTTCAAACTTTGAATATTGATATTTATGAGGAAATTCTAATAAGTTATTGAAGGTATAACTGTATTTATTATCAATTTTTATTCCCAATTTATTTATAATATTTTTTGCCATATTTTCATAATTGGGAGAATCCGTATTGTTATCTATAATGAGGTCAGGAGAAAATGGCGGTTTAAATTCTATATCTATCCCAACTACATTTTTAATCTCCCCTTTTAAGGCTTTTTTATAAAGCTCTTTATTGTCTCTTTTAACTAAATTATCAAAATTAACATCAATATAAACTTCTTTATAGTCAGCTATATTTTCTTTGTTGTATTTCTGATTCTCATGAAAAATTGATAATACACAAGCTATCACATTAAGCCCTTGATTAGTTAAAAATTCACAAAATCGACTTATTCTATATGCATTTTTCCTTCTATCTTCAATAGTATATCCTATGTCTTCACCTAAAATATTTCTGAATATGTCGCCATCTAAAAAAATCCAATTTTTTCTAGATATTGATAACCTATCGAAAAGTTTTTTGCCTATTGTTGTTTTGCCTGATGCAGACATTCCTATGAGCCATATTACCATCTTATTTAACTCTTTTAATTTTGGTTATGTTTACAAAATTATTAATTACTTTAACCAGGATAATTTCCCCGTTTGAGAAAATCAGAAAATTTGTAAGGGCGAAAAATCTTTCGCCCACTTCGCTTCGCTAAACAATTATTTTATTTAATATTATATATTGTATATTTATTATTCTGAAAAATAACATTTTCATTAAGCGGAAATTCATTTTCACGAATTATTAAACTACAATTATATTCTTTCTTTAAGAATTTTAATCTTTCACTATTTATTTTTTTCCACTTACTATTTAAAGAATCTCTAAACCATTGTGACTTAACTAATAACATTTCAGACTTAACGGGTATTTCTGAAAAGACATCTCTTCCCCAAATATTCATATAAATTTCTTTAAACTTATTAGGAGAGAAAATACCTGCTCTAAGCATCAGCTCTGGATAATAAATTGAAAGTAATGGTTTTGTTGACAAAAGAAAATACGTTGTCTGAAGTAAATTATCATCTGGAGGAATCAGAACAGAAGACTTTAGAGATAACCCATTAACTATATTACAAGTTTCTTGAAATTCTTTACTCGCAATTTTTCTAACAATTAATGGTTCTTTGGGTGGATATAAAAAAAATCTAACAAATGAATGACAAATTAATAAACAAAGAATAATAATTGATGCAAAAGTTTTTTTATACTTAAATAAAATATTAAATAATCTAATTACTGATATTTGTGAAGTTTTTAATATTTGTATATGCACTAAATCAAATATAAACAAAACTAATAAAACTAAAATAAATCCCTTTTCAAATGACGTTGGATTATTAAAAAATAAAAAAATACAAACAAATGGGAATAAGATATGAAAAAATTTTTCAGTATTGGATTTGTTTTTAATAAATTCAATTAAATAAAAGAACAATAAAAAAAATATATAATACAATGAAGCATTTGAGAATTTGCTAACTGGAAACAATAAAATTGGACATAAAGGTAATAAAGTTTTATTCATATATCTTAAAATATATATGGGATAAATAAACATAGCTCCAAAACTTGCAAACCATAATATTTTAATTAGAACCTCTTTTCCAATTAGAACTTTTAATTTTAATAGATCTGTAATAACAAAACATAGAAAAAACAACAATAACGAAATAATTGACAAATAAATAATTTTATTTAAATATTTATTAAAATAATTTGTTTTTAATGACATTTTTATAAATACATAATAAGACACACTTATAAAACACATCAAACTTAATAATAAATTTCTAATACTTTTATTGTTATGGCTCAGCAGACTATCATGACTTGACATATAAGCAATTGAATACCACCAGTCATCTTTTGTTTGTAAGAAATCAATTGTAATATTATTATAAAAAAAAATAAGAATAAATAAGGTAATAATAGATATTTGAAATAAACTTCTTATTTTATTATCTTTAAACAAAATAAGTATAATACCTAAACCCAATGGAGAGCCAATAACAAATGAACTTGGACTAATCCATGGTATAAGGGCCCAGACTATTCCCGCTAAAAATTTTTTTTCAATAAGAAACAACAAAGTTGCAAAAATTAATAATGGTAAACCAATGATATAATGCCTTAATTCATCGTGAAGAGTACTAAGATGATAACCATTTCCAATAAGATTTAAATCAAACATCCAAAATGAGCAGATGATAAAGTAACATATCAACCTATTCACATCATCTTCAAATAATAAATTTACAATCCTGATTAAAACCCATGCACTAAATAAACATGAAATGAAATATAATGAAATTAGTATAATATTTAATGATTTATTATTCAGTAGATTATTAACTTGAGATACAAGATAATTAAATTTGAAATATGGCGATTGAAAAAATTCTTTTGTAAATGAAATATGGTTATTATATAAAAAAGGATCCTGCATAACCTTATAAACTATAGCATCCGTATGTGTTGATTCAATTGGATAATTATAACAGAATGATGATAAAATAATAATTATTATTAATAAACTTAATGGATTAATTAATGGTATTAATTTCATATTTTGGGACCTTTGATTAATTCAATTTGTTGAATATTTTCTAATCGTTTTAATTTTTTTAAGCGAATTTCTAAACCATTGATTTCCTTTATGATTAATTAGAACACTGATTAATGAGCAAATAATACATGTTGTTACAAGACTAAAATTCATATCAAAATACATACCTATTGATAGAAAAGGAAAAATTAGTGGAAATGTTCTAAAGTGTGAACCAATTATCCAATTCATAATAAAAATTGAAGCTGTTATTATAAGTAATAAAAAAAAACAATAATTAATAAATGGGCCTTCTTTATAAAAAACAATATAAAATATTACCACTAAACTGTTAACTATTGAAAAAAGAAAACAATGCAGTAATAATTTTTTATTAGTTTCAAATAATAATAATATGGAAAAAACAATTAAACCAATTAATCCTGTATATGGTAAATCAATCATAATAAATCCTAATAACAGAGGTGGAATAAAAAATTTCCCCCAAATATACCAAAATTCACAAATAAAAAGAAAAAAAATAATTATTGAACCAATTAGAAAGCTATTTTTTTCAATAATAAAAAATAAAATTGTATATAAAAAATAACTGAATAAAACTATTGGATTTAGTGAAAAAAATAATTTTTTATCATTAGCATATTTAATATTATTGATATTGAAAGCTTCTTTAACAAAAGTTTTTGCATTATTGTCATTTTTCCTATAATCAATTTTATAATTATCATTTACTTTATCGCCTTGAGTAAAAAAATGAAACTGATTCTGATCATATTCTTTATTAAAACTTTTTCCATTTCTTACCCATATTATTTGAAAATGATTTTCTTTTTTTTCGATTTTTAAAGAATTAGTAACTTCCTTAAAAATTTCAGATGAAGTACTATTTTTAGCTTTTGATAGATGTCGCAATAATAAATATCTTAAGGCTTTACTCTTATCATTTGGTATATTTCTAATCATTTTTATTTTTATTATTACTCCATATTTGTTTAGCGATGTCAGTAAGTTCATTTACAGTCATTTTTTTTAGTTCAGGTTTATTTTTATTAAAATATAAAAATCTATGAAACATTGGTTTTAAATAACGTGCAGTAATTGTTATTTCAGGATAGCTGCCGTACATACACCCTTCACAATTATGAGTATATGTATAAATCTCTTTATGGATTTTTCCACTATTATACCATACAGGAAAGTTTTTATGATATACAGGATAGTAATTATCCAATTTATAATCACAACATGGACTAATATTTCCATTTGGTTCAACTGAAAAATACAAATTGGGTGAATCACATATATTGTTATTTCGCTTTCTCCACTTCAATGGTTTACCAACAATAAACCTGTAAATATCATCCAAATATTCATCGGAATCGTATATGTTTAAGCCTTTATCTCTGAATTCTTTTACTTCTTCAAGAACTTCCTTAATTCGAGGATAAGTGGACTCTTTAAATTTACATACTTCCCTATCATCAAACGTTCTAAATCCTCTTGGTTTTTCTGGTGTTGTTGCATGAGCAGGAACAAGTGAAACTCCCCAACCAATTGCTGTTGCAAATTCAATTACATCAACAATATGATTTAAGTTTCTTGGCATTAATACAGTACCAAAAAAAGCTGTTCCGTTTTCTGGAAATATTTCATTTATATATGCAACAGTTTTGATTGCTCTTGACCATGAGTTTAAAAAATTTCCATTTATTTTATCTTGTAATGCGGGCTCAAGACTATCAAGAGATATACTGATATCATGCCCACCTGCTTCGACACATTCATATAATATTTTTTTTGAAGCTAATCCATTAGTTTGCATTCGGACATGAATTCCAACATCAGTAAATGCTTTAACAATTTCAGCAATATCCTTCCTGACAAAAGGTTCACCACCAATTAAAAGAACTATACAAACTCCAATTTTAGCCATATTTTCTGCCATAGCCTGAATTTGATAAATAGACATCTCTTGTGAATCCGCATTTGCATAATTAATATTACATTGTTCACATGAGAGATTACATCGAGCAGTTATGTAAAACTGTATATATGCTGGATTTGTTTTCATAAACAAACTTTTAAGCAAACGTATTTTTTGAGTTCTATTGAAATATTGCGTCATAATATTTAATTTTTATTTTTTCCTACTAATCATTAAAAGAGAAGTTCCTAAAAAAGGCTTATTTAAGAATCGTGTCTCTACACGCATTAAGACATGAAGAATTTTATTAATAAATATACTTGGGGGTTTAAAACCAGTTTGAGTAATAACTTTATTATCTTTTTTAATAAAAAACATAATAATTTTTCTTAGAATTAATAATGGTAACAAAAATAAACCCCAATATCGTATATCTATAATTTTAATATTTAACCCTCTAAATTCATTAGTAAGAGTTTTAATATTATATCTACGAAAATGCCCCAAAACTTTATCATATAAACTAAATAAAGCTTGTAGTGCGGGAACATCGACCATTAAAAATCCGCCAACTTTTAGATGTTTTAATACCGAATTTAAAAAAGATTTTGTATCTTTAATATGCTCAATAACATCATAAAGTATAACAACATCATATGCTTCAAGTAAAGAATCACACTCATCAAAAACATTATATAATATTGTTCTTCCACGGCCTGGCTTGGCTTTAATTAAGGCCTTCTGATTCAAATCAATAGCGTCAATAATCCATTTTGATTTAGATTCTAACCTATTACGAAGTATTCCAATCCCACAGCCAACTTCAAGTGCTTTAATTTCCTTATACAAAGGGATTCCTACTTCATTAATTTGTTTTATCATTGCAGAGAATCGCCATTCTAACCAAAAATGAGAATCATCTGCAATTTCATACCATTCATCTTCCATTAAGACATTGCATGGTTTGGATATTATTTCGAATTTTTTAAATTCAAAACATTCATTTTTTGGATTATTTTTCATTTTCAGCACAATTTGAAACAGTTTTTTTGTTAATAACTTCCATTATTAAATAAGGTGGTCTACCTTTAATTTCAAGATAACTTCGACCAACATAACCACTCAAAATATAAATTAACAATGCTTGTACAAAACCGCATAATGATATTAGAGCATAACCAAATAAAAACCACAATGCTAATTCATTAGGATTTTGTAAATAATACGAAAATTTAAAAATGATTATACAAGTTAATATTACCAAACAGACTAAAAAGAAAACACTAAATAATTGAGAAATTCTTAAAGGTTTAACACTAGCAGAGGCCACACCATCAGTAGCTAATTTATATAATTTTTTAAATGGATATTTAGTTTTTCCTGCTTTGCGAGAAAAACGTTCATATTGTATACCTGTTTGTTTGAAACCAACCCAAGAACGAATAACTCTTGGATATCTAATTTTTTCTGGTAAATCACACATAGCTTGAACTACTTTTTTATCTATAAGAGAAAAATCGCCACTATCTAGTGGAATTTCAATTTCAGATAGAAAGGATAAAAGTCTGTAAAAAAACCAATAAGCAAATACTTTTAAAAAGTTTTCTTTTCTTTTTTTCCTGATTCCATATATAACATCAAACCCTTTTCGCCATTCTTCTATCATTTGAAAAATAACTTCAGGAGGATCCTGTAAGTCAGCATCAATAACAGCAACAACATCCCCTGTGGCATGTTCTAAACCAGCAGAAACCGCATTTTGATGTCCAAAATTTCTAGTGAAACGATATAAAGTTGCTGGTTGGCCTTTTTTAATATGCTCTAAAATTATTTTAACTGAACTATCTTTGCTTCCATCATCTATCAATAAATATTGTATTTTTTTTATTTTATTTTTTTTAAGATTTTCATGAGAAAAAACAGATTCCAAGGTTTTAAAAAGAATCGGTAAAACTTCTTCTTCATTATAAACTGGTATAATTATTTCAATTGTTATCCACCTGTCAGTTCTACATTTTGTAGAAGATATACTATTTATTTTAAAATTTTTATCCATATCTCACTCATATTTTATTAAATTAACATAAAATTACCATTAAGGAACCTCAATTTAATAATTTATCCACTTAATACTTCAAAGCCTGTTAAAATAACCTCTTGCTATTGTTAAATCGTAGAGACGAAGTATACTAAGACTATAGCGTTTCATTAGCAAAACAATGAAAAACTGTATTAAATAAAAAAGTTATTAAATCTTTATTCTTAAGTGATTTGTAGGTTGTTTAGTCGTTCATGATTTTTTACGAGACCATCAATTTTAACATTCTTTTTATGATTTATAGCCATTAGGCATTTTTTGGTGCCATTTCCATGCTGTTTCAATTATAGTTTCAATATCTCCAAATTTGGGTTCCCATCCCAATTCATTAAAGACCTTTTCATTTGAAGAAATTAGTACTGCAGGGTCACCCTCTCGTCTTTTAAAAATTCTATAGCTGATTTTCTTATTTGTTATTTTACAAGCTAATTCAAGAATTTCCATAACAGAATAACCAGTACCACTTCCTAAGTTATAATTAGCAGATAATTTATGATTCAGAAGTCTTTCAAGAGATAGTAAATGCGCTTGAGCTAAATCAACGATATGAATATAATCACGTATGCAAGTACCATCCTTTGTTGAATAATCATCTCCAAATATGGTAATTGAATCCTTTTTACCCAAAGCAGTTTGAAGAACAAGTGGAATAATATGAGTTTCAGGTATATGATCTTCACCTACTTCAATATCAGGATCTGCACCGGCAGCATTAAAATATCGAAGACACACATAGTTAAGGTTATATGCTTTATTAAGATCATCCAATATTTTTTCCACCATAAGTTTACTTTTACCATAAGGATTAATTGGATTCTTTTTTTGATTTTCTGTAATTGGAAGACCATCTGACTCACCAAAAATAGCACAAGATGATGAAAATACTAAATTTAATACATTATTTTTTACCATACAATTAAGTAATGTTATTGTATTTGACAAATTATTTTGATAGTATTTTAATGGTTCAGTAACTGATTCGCCAACATAACAAAATGCTGCAAAATGCATGACAGCTATTATTTGATATTTCCTAAAAATTTGATCCAATAGAGTTGAATCTGCTATTGATCCCTCAATAAATACACCCCATTTTACTGCTTCCTTATGACCATAAATAAGATTATCAAGAACAATTGGATTATATCCATTTTTTGATAGATATTTGCACATATAAGAACCAATGTATCCTGCTCCACCAACTATTAGAATGTTTAGCATATATTTTTCCCTATGTAATACTGATTAAAAATCATTAAATTAATATATAGGCATCAAACTTTGGTTTGTCATGGCATAACTATTGCCCTGAATGTAAAGTTGGATTATAATAATAACAAAAAGTTACGATTCATTTATATCTTGTCTCTTTTTACCATTTGGAAAAAATTATTTGCCACAAAAATATATTCACACTTACCATATTAATTTTTTACATTATATTTTTTTTTTAGGAATGTCAATGCAAAAAAAAAACGTGTGTAATTGAATTTAAAACTATCACAGATTTTCATGATAAATATTCCCCCTAAAATAACCAGGAGATTTTATTTTGAATATAAAATCCTATATATATTTAATATTTAAGTTTTTAATGCTTAACTAAATATTTCAATAAAAATAAAATTGGAAAATACCTTAAATTTATGCTTCAATTTACTTTCATGGGAGTTATTCTTTTTTTTGTTTGACCAGTTATTTTTCTTGTTTATAGCCTCAATTATTTTATTTTGATCCTTATATTATCAACTCTTTATATACCTTTTCATATTTCTGTGCAATTACTTTCCAATCATAATTACCAATAGTCTTGAAAGCGTTAGTGACAATAGAATTCCTTGTTTCCGAATTAAGCAATATATGTTCTATTTTTTCAGCCAGGTCTTTGGAGTCTTTCATTTGTGAAATTAAACCATTAAAATTATCTTTTACAACATCCTTACAACCTGGTGCATTTGTCGTTATTACAGGAAGTCCAGCAGCCA
>Ga0272440_1003047_pt1 | contig 12696 bp, 6 predicted proteins | sample SSMMMBAug17_FD_192440 | JGI IMG/M metagenome (GOLD analysis project Ga0272440, IMG submission 192440) | Marine sediment archaeal communities from Little Sippewissett salt marsh, Falmouth, MA, United States - SSM-MMB-Aug17 | ecosystem: Environmental > Aquatic > Marine > Wetlands > Sediment ...
AGTGTTGCATCTAAATCTAACAAAAACAGTCTTAAAATTAAGTCTTTGAAATCATTGAGCTTAATATATAAGTGTCGTTATCAGGGTTTATTTTTAATTATTTTATCGCGCGATTTGCTAAAGAAAATTCTGGAAAGGGCTATTTTTTTTACAAATAAGTCCTTTATATTCAATTATTTCTTTTAAATTCTTTGTTAAAATAATATGAAATCCATTGCTTTTTCTATCTGAACAAAAATATTGCAATGTATTTCATACTGAAAAAAAGTTCATCTGTATTTTCTCCATATTTCAAGGTAGAATTAACTATTAAAAATATTTAAGTATTATTTATGAACCAAAGGGGCTAAAGCATGTAGCCTGGGCTTTAGTCCCAGGTTAATATAAAATAAAACGCATAAGTCTAAAATTTTGTGTTTTGTTAAATTATTGAAAATGGCAAAAATTATATATAGTAAATATGTAATAGAGTTATAAATAATTTTTGAAATTAATATTATACTAAGTATTTTTTTATGAAAAGAGATTGCCTTAAAAAAAATTAGTAATTAATAATATTTTTGTAATGTAAAACATTTCAAAAATAATATCAAGTTAAATTATATTATACAAATTTTGAGCCCATTTTGATCAGAAAAAATAAATTAACTCATGGGTTTGGGGTAAAAATGAAAAAAATAGCTTTAAATAGCAAAAAAAATTACATTAATAGATATTTCTGTTTATTGAAAATATTTGATTTCATCTGGTTTTATTATTACATTACGTACTACCAGCATGTTATCATATCAATAAAACACGTTTTTTCATCGTCATGAGATTTTTCATTATATGTTGCTGAATCGGACAATGTATCTGCTTGATAGACTATACCTATTGATGAAAGATGATTTAATTTAATATAAACAAGTCCATCGTCATATAAAACAGGCTTTGATTGTAGATTTTCACATTTAAACCCTGTTATGCCATCACCTTTTTCCGCAACAAGAAATGATATTTGATTTTGAATGATTGATATATCGTTATATATCAATGATTCAGTGTTGATTAAAAGTGGTAATGTAATAAATGGCGCTTTTTCACCCCTTATGTCATCTACCCTTAATCCATCATTTGTCATAATTGGATTAAATCGAACACTCTGTCCTTTATACTGACCATCATTCATTTCAAATTCAATAGTAATACCACTTCCTAATGCCTTTTTTTCAAATGTATAATGATATACACTGGCCAGGATCTTATCTGTTGGCAAAAGGCTTTTATTCATGCCTGAAATAATATGATATCGATCTAATTTATTATTATAATTCAAATTACTGTCATCAAGCTGCTCAATTACTAAATATTCAAGTGGAATGGGCGGAATATTTACAAAAGCATTTATTGCTTTGGCTTTTACATTTTGGATAATTATATTAAAAGTCGTACCCACCAGAGGATAAAAAACCTTTTTGCTGATCATGATATATCTTGCTTTTTCACCATAAACACCACCTAATATAGGCTTTGATTCAAAAAGCTTTAAATCAGGGCTTTTATTTTTTTCCTGACTGGTTAGTGAACCATATTTAATATATGTCACATGATAATTGTCTACAGGTATAGTCTCATCTATTTGATCATAAAATAGAAATTCAATATCATATGTCTTATCTCCATCCTCTGGGGCTTTGCTTACAAATGAAAATGGTTCGTTTTCTGTCCAGGTATATTCATAGGGGGCATTGAGTAAGCCAGTAATACTTGATTTTATTATTTTTTTTTGAGATAATAAAATGTCATTATCAGCTTCATCTTTGATTTTAACAACAAAATGATCAGTTACATTATTTACTATTCTCAGGGTGAAACCATTAGAATTTACTATATGACTTAAATTAAAAGGGGATTCATCAGATTTGAAATTTGGGTCAGACTTTAATTGCACAGTAATACTTTTATTTTTATCAAGAAAAATAAAAGATTCTAATGTTTCATCGTAAGTATAAGGCACATAACCATTTCCTGTTATTATTAACCGATATTTTCCATTTTCTAGATAGGCATTAAACAAATTTTTTTGTGCAGTTTCAGCTAAAACAATTTCGCCTGTTTCAGAATGAAGAAAAATATACTCATATCTGTCATTGTCCTTGTAATCTCCGGTTAGATTAACTTGTATTTGAAATTTTTCATTTGTTACAGATGATGCAATTATATTCACATTAATTATTGCAGTATTTGAGTTTAAATCGCCATCATTGGTAACAAATGCAAATTGGTCTGAACCATTTACATTATCACAAGGGAAATATCGGAAATATCCTCTTTCTTGATCAATTAATCTCACATATCCTTTTTCTGGCTGCGTGAGTATTTTATAACTTAACTGATCGCTGTCCACATCGACTGAATATAATTTAGCATATTTGTTTGAATTAAAATCAGTTGTATATACACCTTGAAGTGCGATGGGTGGGTCATTTATATTTTCAACATTGAACATATGGGTTGCTGTATTGGAGAAAAATTCCCCATCATAAACTTTAAATGTTAACATATCCTGACCTGCAAAATCATTATATGGCGTATATTGCAGCTTTGGTAAATGTCCTGCTACTGCTCCATATTTTGGCTCTTGTTCAATGATATATTCAAGCGGGCTTCCTTCATTATCACTTGCAGAAAGAACAATATTTATAGAACTATCTTCTATCAGTGATATTTCTTGACTATATGCAACTGGAGGTAAATTATCAGGCACATGCTCTACAAGAATGTTTATTGTATCTACTGCTGTTAATCCATATGCGTCAGTAACGATCAATTCGAATGTTAAGGTTTGCCCTGGCTTATCTGTTTCAGGAGCTACAAAATTAACTACAGCCAGATTATTATCTGACAATGTTACGATATTCCCATTTAGTTGTTTCCAAAAAAAAGAAGTAATCTGACTATCAATATCAGTTGAATGAGATGCATCTAAAACGACTTGTATTCCTTCTTTTATTGATTGATCAATACCTGCATGAGCAATTGGAGGATCATTTATTGGTGCAACAGTAACATGGAATGTATCTTCAACAATTTTATGATTTGATTTACCTGCAATGACAATTGTTGCTTCTCCAAATTGATCTGCTAAATAATCAAGTATTAAAGTATTTTCATTGATACTAGCAGAAACAAGTTCTGGATTACTGTTGGATTGAATTGATTTTGTTATAGAAGAATTATCAATATCAGTAAAAACATTGTTTAATGAAATTATCGTATCATCAGCATCTTCATTTTCTATTATATCTGAAATTGGATACGCAACAACTGGCGGGTCATCAACAGGATTGACAGTTATCTGAAATGTTTCATCAACATATTTATTATTGGATATACCTCTCAAAACAACTATCGCAGTTCCATACCTGTCTGGCAGATAATAAATAGTCATTATATTGCCTTCTATGTTTATGGAAACAAGTTCAGGCTTGCTGATTGATTCTATTGTTTTGATAATTGATGCATCATCATTATCAACATCAGTAAAAACATTTGAAATTAAAACCATTGAATTTGGTGAAAATGAAAAAGGTGTATCTTCATCAGTTGATATATCTGAAATTTCATTTAATACAATGGGATCATCATCAATAGCATTAACTATAACGACAAATTCATCATCAATAGATTGACCTTTTGATGTTCCCTGAACAACTATACTGGAAAAACCATTTTGATCTGGTTGATATGAAAGAACTAAAGTATTGTTTTCAATAGTTGCTGTTACAAGATTTGGATGACTATTTGATTTAATCGTTTTAATTATTGATTCATCTTCATTTTCAGTATCAGTAAAGACATCATCTAAGGATATAAATGTATTTGAACTGTCTTCATCTGCTACAATATCTGATAGGGCATTTTTAATTGATAATGTGCCATTGGCATGGCTGTTATTAATTATAATACATAAACATAAAAGAATATAAAAAAGACATTTAAGTAAAATGCCAGATAAATTGTGTTTGTAAATCCTTTGTTTATAAGATTCTAAAGCGCAGCAGTAAACATTGCCATGCTGAAGCATGGGAACAAAAAACTGCGAAATTTTATTCATTAGCATAAAATAATTCCTGATAATATTTTTATTATACTGAAAATATGAGAATTACATCCAATTCCCAATCAATAAAAATGGTGCCCAATACACTGGATGTCTGAACCTGGGGAGTGCAATCAGTTCTTTTTGCACTTCTTGAAGGACAGTTGCAGATTGTTTTTGAGATTTCATTAAGCGATAGTAAAATTCGCGTGTCACTAAGGAAGCGGCCTCATCATTGATAAACCAGAGTGATGCCATAACACTTTTTGCACCTGATTTTACAGCAACACCAGCCAAACCAAGTCCAGCTCGATCATCACCAACTGCTGTTTGACAGGCACTTAATGAGAGTAGTTCTAACTTATTTTTTCGAAATGGATTTAATCCAATAAATTTTTCAAGATCGTCAATAGTCAGTTTACCATCATATGTCAACAGAAATGCATCATCACCAGTGCCACCGAACATACCATGTGTAGCAAAATGAAAAATTGTATAGTCATTGTTATTAAAAGCCTGTTTTAATCGACTGGTCGTAAACTGTTTGTTTAATAATATTTGCTTTGAATTTGCATATTCTTTAATTTCAAAAAGTTCAGTTTTCACATTTGGCAGCATTGAAAAACCTTGCCTGGATTCAGATAGTCCGCCAAGGCAAACATTCATTTTCTTACGATTTAGAGGTGTCATATCTGCCATTGTAATTGCTGGTACAATAGCTATGGCATATTTTTCAATTAAAAATTTTTTACCATCATGGAATGCTGAAAATGGAATCAATCTGAGGGACCGATCTGGCGCAATAACCAATGTTTTAATTTGGTAATATTCAAGCATGTAGGAAATTGGCTTAATTAGCCAATCATATAATAGTCCGGCTTCATATAAATATCGATTAAAAATTCGATCCTGCAAATGTATTCTAAACTGTTTTGATGTTTGATCAAGGGTTTCTGAATCAATGTCAATTTCAAAAATTTGTACTTTATCTGGAAGGGTAAGGTGTAAAACAAGAAAACCTGGAAAGGAAATTGGATATAACAATGCTGTATTTTCAGGTGTTTTTACTATTTTGTTTTTTGCTTTATCAGATATGCATTCATCATTAAAAAAACTTTCAATTTCTGCTGTTTTCATTTGTTCGATAATATCTCTTAATTCTAAATAAATTTTTTGTTTTTTATCCTCACTATTTGTTTGTTTTGCTTGAATAAGCATGAGTTGTGCAAGTTCGAGATAAACAGGCTTAATTTTTTCATCAAAAAGATCTTCATTAACATAATAGTCCTGATATAAGATATACTTTATTTTATTAAGGGCTTTGAGAGAATTTCGATAGGAAACAATTGATTTTTGTAAATCTGATTCAACGTAAATTCTTGCCTTATGCCACTCCCATTGATAGATTAATTCTTTATAGTTTTCCTGCTCTGCATAAAATATTGCTTTTTCAATATAGTCTTTTGATTTTTTGACCATATTGGCCAGTTCAAACAGTATTGACAGATTTCCCCAGCATATTGAAAGCAATCTATAGTTTTCAAGATCATAAGCAATTTGACCTGCCTGATAAAACGAATTATACTCGATTTTTAAGACCTGTTTATTGATAATTGCTCTGGAACAAAATTTTCCCAAAGCAATAAGCAATACGACTTTTTCATAACTATCTGGTAACACGAAGATTTGTGAATACGCCTTATTAATGGTTTCAATTGTAGCATTATCATCGCCAATTTCGTAGAATGAACTGGCCATATTGATTAACACTGCTGCCTTTAAAGGGGATTCTACTTCATGGTTAATCATGTCATTGGCTTGTATATATGAAGCCAGTGCTTCAGAATAGTATCCATCAGCAAAAAGCACATTGCCTATTGTATTATCTATTCCTGCAACAATAATTGGCTCCTTAATTATTGGTTTGATTTTTTTTAATTTAGTTAAGATTTCAATGGCATCTTTCATTTTACCCATTGATAAATTTAGTTCTGCTGTAACATTTAAAAATAAAGCTTTCTTTTTTAGGCTTAAATGATTCAGTGTTTTTAATACCTGTTGACTATATTTTTTGGCCTTTTGAAAATGGCCAATTGATTGATAAGCATAAGAAAGATATGTCATCAAGTTTAAATATTGTTCATTTGAATTTATAGGATCGCAATTTTGAAGCAATTTTTTAAGTATATTAATTCCTTTTGAAAAATGACCTTTAGTAAAGGCTTTAATGGAATCGTTTAAATGATTTTGTGGAAAACTTTTTTTTGAAAATTTCATAAAAATTGGCAGTGTGGAACGCCAGTTATTATCCGAGACAGGTAAAGCATCTCTATTTTTTATAATAAATCGACTCATGCTTTCAGTTGTTCTTGCAAAGCATGGGGTCTTAATCCAGTCAGCAGCATCAATAAAATTATCTGGAAAATTAATTAAGCTACTGCTGATATCAATATCAGGAGCAAAAATTTCGATGCTACCTTCATTTCCTCTTTTTGATGTTGCTTCTACATCGGTATCGGATGATTTAATAAATTGATCTGCTTTAATGAATATAGCGCCGCCATCACCTTCTTCCGCATTAGCCTGAATTTTACTATTGTTTAATACAACTGAATAGCCATCAACTGTAACATCTCCTCCATTACCATATCCTTTTTTTACACTTGTTGTAATTTGCGAATTGTTTGCAAATAATTGCTTGTCAGTTTTGATATCAATTTTTCCGCCTCCGGAACTGATCGCATCAGTTGTAATATTACTATGATTTATGTTAATATTTTTTTGTGCAGATACATTTATGGTTCCTGCATTACCACCATTTTCTTGTGAAGTACTTTCTGAACAAACAGAGGATTCTTGATTCATATTTAAAGTGTTCACAGAAATATAAATATCACCAGCTTTACCGGTATTTGTAGTGGACGTTGATATGGTTCCCTGACCTTCAATATTTAGTGAATCCGCATGAATATCTATTTTACCGGCATTTCCAATGTTTCGTGAACGAGAATAAAAGCCACTGGCATATCCAAGATTTCCAGTATCAATATTATTGCCCCCTTGAATATTAATATTTCCAGAAGCGGTTATTGAAATATCACCTCCTTGTCCATATCCTGAAGAACCAGCAATAATTTTAGCACCATCGTAAAAACATATATTTTTTGCAATGATTTCAACATTACCTGCGTCACCTGCCTGATTACTTTGATCTGTAGTATAAGTCGTGATACTACTTTCGTACCCTTTTGAACTGATACCTTTCATTTCTAATAGTTCTGATGCAACAAGTTTAATATATCCACCCTGTCCACTTCCTGAGGTTTGCGTTCCAGGACCTGAATGTGAAATGAACGAAATATTTTTTGCATCAATATAAATATTGCCAGCCTGCCCTGTATCTGTGTCTGAAAAAAGAACACTGTAATCAGAAAATATGGCATCACCATTTGCAATAATTGAGATGTCCCCACCTTTTCCTGTCCCCCATGCACCACTACTAATTTTACAATTATTTGTAAAACGTAAATCATTTGTAAATACCTGGACATTTCCACCATGAGAATTCAGATCTGTATCCCCAAATGATATAGATTCTGTTTGAATGCTGCTATAATTGGACAGGGAAATTCGATCTTTTGTATATATGAAAATATCAACCCCTTGATCAATTATATCTTCATTAATAGAATTTATACCATAGGATATATTTCTATTTCGAATGATTGCATTATCATTTAATGAAAGCCTTTTTGCACCTATGACTGTTTTTCCTGTCACAATATTATCTTCTGAATTATTAAGAATACTGCTGTTAATCATTTCAACGCTGTTGCCCAAAATATAAATATTGCCGCACTGATCATAGCCAGCATCAATTTGAGAATTATTGTCAATAACAATATTGCCTAAAAGGATTTGGTCTGTGTTGAGAATATCTTTGTAATAGTCAAATGAAAGATTGAACAATGATATTTCTTTTTCTGAGGCAATACTGGCTAAGTGAATGTCCCCCTCTGGTGCATTTATGATACTGTTATTCATATAAATACTTGACGATATTATTGTAATATTTTTTTTTAACCCAACGTGAATGTCAGAATGATCTAAATGTATTATTCCTGAGTCAGCTTCAAGAAATCCAAAAGATTCCGGGTTTGAAGCGGAAATCAATGAGTTTGATAAATTCATTTCAAAGCGATCACCATTTTCCATTTTTATATACTGGGGTGTTCCTATATATAGAGATCCACTGATATCTAATATAGCATTTTTTCCCAAAAAAATACCATGAGGGTTTAAGAAATATAGATTTGCGCCATCTATTGTCGAAGAAATTGTTCCATTAATAATCGATAAATTATTGCCAGTAACCCTTGAAAAAATATTTTGAATATGATTTGGGCCTGCAAATGTAGCTTTTTCTCTCAATTCAAGGTTAAATTCTTTAAAACTATGAAAAAGATTGTTTCCAGCAATTTTACCATATTCTGCTTTAATAACAGCATCATCATTAAGACTCTTCAGGTTAAGATTTTTTGTATCAGGATTCATGCTTCCATCAAAAACAATCCCTGCATTAACAAAAGCCGGTAGTATCATGAATAAAACGATCATTACTTTTGAAATACTTCTAATTCTGTTTTTTATTGATTTATTAGCCATAAATTTTGCCTTCTTTATTTTGTACAATCATATTGAGCAGTCATGTCAAGTCCAACCTGTCGAAGTAATGATGCTCTGTGGCACTTAAAATATTCGTCAAATCCACTTTGGATAATAACCTCTGATAAATGGTCAATTGCATCAAAAAAGAAGCCATTTTCTGCATATAGATAATAATCTTTATAAAGTGGCACCTTTGCCATCTGCATAATAAATGAATTATCTGCTTTAATGTATTTGATTAAACAGCTTGCTACGATATTTGCAGATTTTTCGATTTCATCCATGACAATGGCAATAAAAAATTCGTATTCCAGATTTTCTTTTAATGAAACACTTAAATCTTTGAGATTAAATGAATATATTCCTTTTTTTTCTATACTTTTAATTCTTACATATAAAACAGGATCAGGATTTAATGTGTCCACTTCATTAATCGTAAATTCCAAAACGCCTTTCCAAGGTGATGAAATATACCAAAAAATTTCAGGCGTATTATTTGTTGTAAATCCAACATGATCAGGAGATAATGGAGTGATAAAGGGTATTTTTTGCTGAGCATCACTGATATTTTTATCATTTTGATTTTTTTTAGAATTTAAATCAAACCATTCATCAGTTTTAGCCAAATAATGAGTTAATGGATTATCATTGCTAATATTCTGAAATAAAAATGTATGTAAAGTTTTATAATATTTTAATGTATTGCTGTTTACATTAGAGCAATTATCAATTTCATATTCAAGCTGTCCTCTGCTCAAACCAATCGATGTATTATTATGTCTATCTTTCTTATGAAATTTGCTAACATTTAAGCCTCTGCTTAAGCCAGGTTCGGAACGTTTATTTCGACCATATTTGTGAAAATGACTTGCATTAAGTCCGCGAATTAATCCAAAACATTCATTTTCAAGTCTTCCTGCTTTATTAAATTGTTTAACATTTAATCCTCTGCTTAAGCCTAAAGTGTTTCTATTTTGTCTTCCAGCTTTATGAAAATTTCGCACATTAAGTCCTCTACTTAACCCAAAAAATTCTTTTTCACGTCTTCCGGAGTTGTGAAATTGCCTGACATTCAGCCCTCTGCTCAGGCCAAGAGAACTTCTATTTTTTCGTCCAGATTTATGAAATTTACTGACATTCAACCCTCTGCTCAAGCCAAGAGAACTTCTTTTTCGTCCAGATTTATGAAATTTACTGACATTAAGACCTCTGCTTAAACCTAGAGAAATACCTTCGCGTCTTCTATTTTTGTGAAACTGGCTAACACGTAATCCTCTGCTTAAACCTAAAGCCATACCTCTTCGTCGACCAGATTGATGAAATATGTGGGCGCTTAATCCACGGCTCAACCCCAAAGTATCTTTTAAATGTCTACCCGCTTTATGATATTTTTTTACAATCAGGCCACGTTTATTATCATTCTTTTTAACATGCTTTTGCACGCTGACTTTGGGTACATATATTGGATTACCAGAAAAATTGGTTGAATTTGATAATGATGTACTTATACAAAAAATAATTAATAAAATGATAATCCTTGATAATATGTTTAACATAACCATCCTTAAATATTTAAGATATGTTTTAATCTATTGTATTTATATGATAAATTAAATTTTATCTCATATATGCAAAAATAAAGCCAAAGATGTTTCGCATTTAGAAAAAAGTATTGTTTTTTATATTTCCCTGTACTAAAGATTTAGTCATAAAGATTTTGGACTATGTTCCCAGATAAAAATTCGTACTCAACGTACTATTCCCTATTCAAATCAAAAAATTTGTACATCATTCTAAACCTGTTAAAGCAGCACCTCATCATCTTTTATTATGTAAAAAAATTAAACTCAATAAAAACAGGATAGATATTTTTAATAAGGGTTTGAAGTATTTAAAAAAATGTGGAAAATTTGATAATATATAAAGGAATCAAGAAATGGCGAGTATAGAAAGTAATTCGTTTATAAATTTTTTTGAATAGGTCTAAAAGTTTTTTTCTTTTTTATTTATTGGAAATAATGTAAATTATAACGAATCTTGAGCTAACTAATTCTTAGCCCTGGGCTGTTATATAACGCATTTTCAGAGCTAAGAATTAGTTTCTCAAATCAAATTATCATCAAAAAAATGTAAATAAGCAATAGATGTAAAGGAAAAATCAATATCCGAGTTCTGAAATAATTGAAATATTTGATGTTTATATTTATGTTTGGCTTTGGCAATAATATTCAATATTGTGTTGTTATGTTCAATATGCTGAGATCGTGCATAGACTTTTTTCCATAAATGTATATCAATGGGTTTATTTGGAAATTCATTATATTTTTGAGTTAATAGCTCCCCAAACCAGCTAACCAGTCCTGGCTGTCCATTGGTTGTTTCAAATAATTTTTGAATCACATGGGTGTCAATGGATTGATTACTTTCTTTTTGATAATCATCAAACATATTTTGCGTTTCTTCAAAACTGAGATTCGGAACATGAATTGACCGCTGAATATTAAATGGCGAACCTTTGGGACTATCAACACCAAAAACTGCTCTAACCCCAGCCAATGCCAGCCCATGAAGTACATAATTCGTTCTTTTTAGATATATTTCTCTGAACATTGATACAATTTGATCAATAATTTCTAATGGTAATTTATCAAATTCATCTATAAATAAAATTAAAGGTTTTTTGAACATGCTATTATTTTTTTTAAATAGTTTTAACCATTAGAGACGTAGCATGCTACGTCTCTACGTTTTCTATTTTTATGATCAACTGGCCGAAACGATGAACAATGCCTTAAAATTTTTCGATTCTATGATTAAAACAAAAGTTGAATTATTGGAATATATACATTTTAGTAACATTATTTTAAATTATAGAAAATAATATTTAAAATATATCTGATCAATAATATTGTTGCAATTTTCGATTCTTATAAATATAATATGCATATTCTACCATAAAATAAAATGTGGAGAAGATACAGTTGTACAATAAACAGACATAAAAAGGAATATCATATGGCATTTTTTAATACAGCAGGCCCAATGAATTTTAAAAAGCATTATTACATTCAACCATTAGAAAGATTTGATCTTATAGAAATAGAACAGCTAATAGAAGATGAAAAATATTTTATTCTTCATGCTCCAAGACAGACTGGAAAAACATCATGTTTACTATCACTTATGAAACATCTAAATTCAAGTTGCAAATATAAATGCCTTTATATAAATGTAGAGGCTGCACAATCAGCAAGAGAAAATGTATATAGAGGCATGAATGCGATTCTTTATGAAATGAGTGACAGAGCATTGTATCATTTAAATGATAACGATCTAGGCGATATTTGTCATAATATGTTAAAACATAGAAGCGAAGATATTGTTTTGAATTCTTCCATTTTAAGATGGTGTCAAAAAAACAGACTTCCTGTAGTACTTTTAATAGATGAGATAGATTCACTTATTGGGGATACATTGATATCAGTTCTTCGACAATTAAGGTCTGGTTATGATAAAAGGCCGGGTACTTTTCCACAAAGTATTATCCTTTGCGGAGTACGAGATGTTCGAGATTATCGTATATTTTCTGAAAGAGAAAAATCTATAATTACTGGCGGTTCAGCATTTAATATAAAAGCAGAGTCTCTGAGGCTTGGAAATTTCACAAAACAAGAAATAAAAAAATTATATGAATTTCATATAAATTATGGATAAATGCGGTGCAACAGAAGGCCATCTTATAATTTTCGACAAAAGAAAAAAAATTAGCTGGAATGAAAAAATCTTTTATCAAGATAAATTATTTAAAGGAAAAAATATCAGTATTTGGGGATGTTAATTTAACAAAATTTAAATGTTAATAAAAACAAAAGTTATTATATGATAAATCTCCTATTTGATTTTTTAATTTTTAGCTTTTATCATGTCAATTAGAGTTTTAATAT
>Ga0272440_1003048_pt1 | contig 12695 bp, 11 predicted proteins | sample SSMMMBAug17_FD_192440 | JGI IMG/M metagenome (GOLD analysis project Ga0272440, IMG submission 192440) | Marine sediment archaeal communities from Little Sippewissett salt marsh, Falmouth, MA, United States - SSM-MMB-Aug17 | ecosystem: Environmental > Aquatic > Marine > Wetlands > Sediment ...
TTTGTAAAATATAATGTTAAAAGCAATAATCCTAACTTTAACAGAGATTTAAAGATTGACATCTCAACTTCATGAGCATCATTTGTTGATGATAACACCTCGTCCAAAATGCCATCAAACTTTTTTTGACAGTTAAAAACTGCCTCTTCCACCTTTGACGCCTGAACTGTTTTATTATTAATAATTTCCATGTCTATACCTCCTCGTTTTTGATATGTTAATTACCCCTCTATTATATATTATACTATATAGACACGAAAAAAATGAAATTCTTACACTAAAACAGAAAAAAATTAAAAAAATTAAAATAGCTGCCCTAACTGGCAATTTTGGTTACACTCAAATAATTTCCCCATTCGGTAAAGTCAGAAAAGTCAGACAGGTCAGACCAGTCAGACTTGTCTGACCTGTCCGATTTTTGAAAATGGGGAAGTCATTTTTCGAGCATTCCCAAGCATTCCTAAGTAAAAAACAATGTTGACCTAATCAGATATTTGCCCTATGTTAATAAACATTCAATTATGATCGTCCAACTTTGTTTTTCCTGGCATATTTTTTGCCATATTATTTTCCTTTCATTTCAGGTAATAATTATGCCAGGAAAAACCAATGTTGGACGATCATAAGTTCGTTCAAATATAAATTACGCATCGGTCTATCAAGCAAGGCATTCTATTAATGGCAAATTATTGTCAAGAATAAATGTTATCTAACAGTTCTGGATAAATAATTTATTGAATAGATCCATGCGATAAACTGGAAAAATAAAATGACAAAATTTAATAACAAACGCATCGTCATAACAGGTGCATCCAGCGGTATTGGTAAAGAGATGGCAATACAGCTATCTCAACAGGAGTGCCGTTTGACACTGGCTGCACGAAGTGCTGATCGTCTGGCAGAAGTTGCACACCTTTGTCATGAAAATGGCGCTCAGGCAATTCATGTACCCACAGATGTTTCTGATGCCAATCAATGCCAGAATTTAATTCAAGAGAGTGTCAATTACTTTGGTGGTATGGATATGCTTATCAATAATGCCGGATACTCCATGTGGGCCAAATTTGAAGATATCGCCCGGATAGAAATTGGTGAGCAATTATTTAAAGTCAAATTTTTTGGCAGTGTTTACTGCACATATGCCGCTCTTCCCTTTCTTAAAGCATCAAAAGGTCAAATACTGACAATTGCCAGCATCACTGGAAAAATTGGGGTTCCTTCACGCACATACTATTCTGCGGCAAATCATGCGCTCACTGGCTTTTTTGACGCTTTACGCGGTGAAGTCAAAAACGATGATGTTGCAATTACCCTTGCCTATCCAGGGTATATTGCAACGCCAATTCGTGAAAATGCAATTAACAGTGATGGTAAACCTCATGGAAAAACCCATATTGAAGAATCAAAAGCAATGCCCGTTGACATTTGTGTGCGTCAAATTATTGAAGCCGCAGGATTAAAAAAACGTGATGTTTTTCTCACATTTAAAGATAAAATGGGCACATGGTTGAAACTTGTTTCACCATCATTACTGGACTATATTGCCCGGAAACAGGTTTCATTTGATCAATTATCTAATATTAGCAAGTAAGCTCATGAAAATATTTTTTATTGTTATTCTACTGAAATTATTGCTCGTTTATCCATGCAATGGAAACATGATTCATGATAATACAGTAACTTTTGGTAAATCGGTGGATTTGGGTATTGTTGAATATGATGCATTGAATGAAGCTTCTGGCATAGCCATGAGTCGACGATATACAAATGTTTTATGGAGTCATAATGATTCTGGCGATGAAAGCCGTATCTATGCCATGTCTATGCAAGGCAATCATCTGGGGGTTTTTCAGCTCAAAGATATCGAAGCCATAGATTTTGAAGATATTGCCTGTGGCCCTGGGCCTGTGACCAAAACATCTTTTGTTTATGTTGCAGATATGGGAGATAACAAGGCCAAACGTAAAATAAAATATATCTATCGATTTCAGGAACCTGATATTAAACAATCAATACCCAGAAAAATACATTGGATTACCAATTTTGATTGCATCGCATTTGAATATCCGGATGGTATGCGCGATGCTGAAACACTTCTAATTGACCCAAATACATTTGATCTTTATATCGTTTCCAAGCGTGAAGAACAGGTTGGTGTATATTGCTTGTTGTACCCACAATCGACACAAGCAGTTAATTATGCTGAAAAAATAGCAACATTACCATTCACAAGGGCTGTTGGCGGTGATCTGTCACCGGATGGAAATGAATTACTTGTGAAAACTGAAAGTATTGTCTTTTATTGGCAAAAAGCTAACCAGGCACCCTTTAGCGCTTTTTTTGAAACCCCCAATCTGGTATCTGTACCCTATGTTCAAGAACTTCAGGGGGAGGCGATATGCTGGTTTCGGCGTTCAATGGGCTATTTTACAGTAAGTGAAGAACCCTGGCGCATAGAAAACAATGCCGCTCATTTATTTTTTTATCCAAGATTAATAATTCTGGATATCAACCAGGACCAACGTTTTGACATTGCCGATTTGATGCATTGCTTTGAATGCATTGCTGAATTAAAGAAATTACAGGATTTATCAATTCTTCCAGATATTAATCATAATGGGCAATTATGTATTGAAGAATTGATTTATGGGCTGCAAATGCTTATTCAACATGTTAATGATTAATTGAACTTTCTGTGACCATCTATACCGACATTTGAGACCGATCCAAACTCCGATACTGAATCGCCTCTGCAATATGCTGGGGTTGAATTATATCCATTTGATCCAAATCAGCAATTGTCCGCGCAATTTTAATGATTCGGTGAAATGCCCGAGCAGACAGACCCAGCTTATCTGATGCTGTTTCAAGCAATTTATATGAGGATTCATCTAATTGACAATGCTGTTGCAATAGTTTTTGCGACATTTGAGCATTACAATGAATTTTTTCTTTTTTGAATCGTTCTGCTTGAATCAATCTCGCATCTGCCACGCGCTTGCGAATGACTTCTGATGACTCACTTTGCGCCTCATTTTTCAGTTCTTTGTAGGAAACAGCAGGCACATCAACATGGATATCAATACGATCCATTAAAGGGCCCGATATTTTACTTCGATAGCGGTGGATCTGTTGAGAAGAGCATCGGCAATCATGATTGGGATCCCCCAGGTATCCGCAAGGACACGGATTCATTGCAGCAACCAGCGTAAAAATACTGGGATATGTGACACTGATGGCAGCACGAGATATCGTCACCGATTGATCTTCAATAGGCTGACGAAGGACTTCCAAAACATTTTTTTTGAATTCAGCCAGTTCATCCAAAAATAAAACACCATTGTGGGCCAGACTGACTTCACCAGGTTTTGGTGAATGACCGCCACCAATTAATCCAGCATCAGAAATCGTATGATGTGGCGATCGGAAAGGACGTTCGGTGACCAATGCATCGCTATTTTTTAACATGCCAGAAACACTGTAAATCTGAGTTGTTTCAATGGCTTCATCAAAGCAAATAGGGGGTAAGATTGTTGATAATCGTTTGGCCATCATTGTTTTACCTGAGCCAGGCGGACCAATCATAATAACATTGTGACCGCCAGATGCAGCAACTTCAAGGGCACGTTTTACATTTTCCTGTCCTTTGACTTCTGAAAAATCATTTGAATTACCTGCCTGATGATGAAAAAGATTGTGGATATTTACCTTTGTTGGCGCTATTTCTGTAATTCCTCTGCAATAATCCACCAGTTCTTTGAGATGATCAATCCCAAGAACGGTTAAATCTTCGATCACTGCTGCTTCATGCGCATTGGCCTTTGGAAGAATTACCCCTTTGAGACCAGCACGTTTGGTTCCAATTGCCATTGGCAATGCGCCATTAACGGGTTTAACTCGGCCATCCAATGATAATTCGCCCAGAAATAAAAACTGATCCATCAGTTCCCAGGAGATCACGTTGGTTGCAGCCAAAATACCGGCCGCAATGGGAAGGTCAAAACCTGTGCCCTCTTTTCGAATATTTGCAGGCGCCAGATTGACAGTGATTCGCTCATAAGGAAAATAATAACCAGAGTTTCCAATGGCTGATTTCACCCGATCTCTACTTTCCTTAACAGTCGCTTCAGGTAGTCCTACCATTGTAAAAGCAGGTAATCCATTGGATATGTCTACTTCCACTTCCACGACATGCGCTTCAATTCCAATAATCGCACAAGATAGAATTTGAGATAACATGTTTAATAAGATCCTTTTTTTTCGTTTTCATTCATATTTATTTTTTGGGAATTCTCAACACCTGACCATCGTAAACACGCAAATCATCCGTCATATGATTTATTGCTGCAATCATTTCAAATGGGACCCCCGCCTTTTCTGCTATTGATTTTATTGTGTCACCCTTTTTCACTTTATAATAGTAGTCAATAATGAGATGCTCATTCTGAAGTTGACGAATACGTGCAATTGCTTTTTGATGGTCATTTGCTTCTAAATTTGATTCAATTGGCTTTTGCGATTCCCCTTGAGGTACAAACAACACCTGTCCGGGTTGAAGACTTTGATTCTTTAAATGATTCACCTTTTTTAATTGATCGGCAGATACACCCATGGCTTTTGCAATATCCCACAGGCTATCACCATTTTTAACTGTATATTTTTTCCATAAAGTTGTCCCATAACGACTGATATAACTTGTTTCAGCGGGAGTTTTTTCTTTTTGTGATATTACAGATCGTACCGCTGCCTTATGTTTTGCCCCTTTTTTCTGGTACATTTTAATGGGAATACTCAAAATCTGGCCAGGATATATATTATTACTTGCTGAAAGATTATTAATGCGACGTAATGTATGTTTATCAATGCCGAATTTTTTTGCAATAAACCAGACAGAATCCCCCTTTTTAACACGGTATTTCATGAACTTTTTTTTTGTGTCTTGTTGTGTTTTCTCAAATTGTGGTTTTTTTGTTGATATCAAATGTTTTGAGGCAGGAATTTTCTGCATCGCTTTTTTTGTGTCTAGTTGCGTTTTTTCAAATTGTGGTTTTTTTGTTGATATCAAATGTTTTGAGGCAAAAATTGTCTGCGCAACTTTTTTTTTCGGGAGTTTGATCGGTAAATCACTTATATTCTCGCTTGTGATGCTGAGCGGAAGGAATATGGTATAAAATTTAGGGATAGGCGCTTTTTTTTCAAACAGCGATTGTTTGTAAGCCGGGTTTAATGCTCTGAATTCAGAAAGAGAAATATTTAATCGTTCACAAATTTCTATAGGGCGGGCAGGAGATTCCAAAACAAATCGTTTGCGAAGTAAGGGCGTTGCCATACTTACCCATTTGAAATAACGCCTGTAGTTTTCATCAATTTCACATGCCGCTAAAAAACAACTGTAAAAGTTTTTTGAAGCAAATTGAAAGGACGTGCTTTTATGTTTTTGAATAATAACTGAAATATCTCTGGATCCAGTATTCTGAACAGCGCGCTTGATACCCGCCAGTCCATAATTGTAAGCAGTTATGGCCAAAGGCCATGATTTCAATTCTTTATAGTTTTGTTTTAAAAGCTGTAATGCAGCTTCTGTGCTGAGTATAGGATCTCGACGTTCATCAATATAACGATCAATGTCCAGATACCTTTTACCGGTTGTCGCCATGAACTGCCAGAGGCCAACAGCGCCTGCTTTTGAGACTGCCTTGATATTGAATGAGGATTCAACATGGGGAAGGTAGGCCAACCTCAAAGGAAGATTTTGTTGCCTGATCATTGCAAAAATTTCATCAATATACATTCCTGACTGTTCCAAACCTTTTAGAAAACTTTCTCGTAAGCCTTTTTGAAACCGAATCCGAGCAACAGCCTTTGAAATGTCATTGATGGATGAATGCTCCCGAAACAGTGCAATAATACGATTTTCTTCATGAGTACGTTCATTTGCTGGTTTTTTTGGTATCTGTCTGAGGATATTTTGAATTCTTCTTTTGTACTGATCAACATAATGATCAAGAGATTCCCCCCACCGATCACCAATTCGAATGCGCTGATAAATAATTAATGGATATTTGCGATCATGAATTAACCCTTCATTCGTGGAAACATCTGTATAAACTTTTTTCCAAAATAACACGTTATCTGATAAAAAGGGCGGGATTGGGAAAAAAGTATCTTGAGATGCCCAAAGAACTTTGGGAACAAAGCATATCAAGAAAACAAATAAACAAAAAAAAAGGAGGTCATCCCTTTTTTTTCGTTCAAAAAATATCATTGTGTTACCTCGTTTTCTACAATCTTAATTTTAAAAGAATCTGCAAGTAACTGTAAGGATCTTAGAGCATTATCAAACTGGTATGCATTAACTTCCCGAACCATTTTATTGAGGTATCGTCTGGCTGTTAAAGGAATGGACATTTGATTCAATGCACCTTCAAATTCCTGGATTTTGTCTTTTATTTCAGAATCAGATTCTGCCAATAGTTGATTCAATACAGAAAATTTATCCTTAATGGCTTTAGGGATTGGAGTAAAGGATTCAACAGAATCTTCAGGACTTTCATTTTGAATGATTCGCCGAATGCCTTGAACAATTCGGGCAATGATATCTTCAATGGTATAAATGACTGCCTGGATTTGTTCATAACGTTTTTCAGTTGCATAAAGTTCCAATTTTTTTGAAGCATCAAGTAAAGAATCTGCTGCAAGATAATTTGCGACACCTTTAAGCGTATGCGCTTCTTGTTTCAGTTTATCTAAATTATTTGCCTGAAATGCATCCTTTATTTTTGCTGAAAAATTCTGATAGTCTTGATAAAATTGTTTCAGCATCCTGATAAAGAGATCCATATTTCCAGCTATTCGACTGAGCGCTGTTTGAGCATCAATTTCAGATATTTTTAAGACAGTACTTTGTATATCATCCATATTTTTTTTGGGGTTAATAATGGATTGGATTGTATTAATCATTCGTCTGGCTTCAATCTGAAACAAATTGAATGACGTCATAATTTTTGCAGTATCTTTATTCTTAATGGCTTTTTCCAATTCCAATGTACGTTCTCTGAGAGGATTGGCAGAAAGACTGCTGGCAAGCCCTTTAATTGTATGAGACAGACGGTGGGCTTCACTGTAGTTCTTCTGATCCAGGGCAGATTTAATATCCTGATCAACATGTTCATATTCATCAAGGTAACGTGCCAGTAGTTTTTTATATAAGTCTTTTTGCCCGGACAGGCGCTTGATCGCATCATCCATGTCAAGAACATCCTGATTATCTCTATTTTTTTGATCTGTAAACTCAGCTTCTTTTTTGATAATGCTTTTCGTGTTTTTTCTTTTGGAAACAACCCATTGATCGACCTTATCAATAAGAGCATCCAAGGCAAGCGGCTTTGCAATATAGTCATCCATACCTGCACCAATACAGTTTTCCTTGTCCCCATTCATAGCATGTGCGGTCATTGCAATGATTGGAATTCTTGATTTGTTCTGATCTGTCATGGATAAAAACGATGTTTCAAACGTTCTGATCGCCTGGGTGGCTTCTAATCCATCCATTTTCGGCATTTGCACATCCATTAACACAAAATCAAATTCATTGTTGGCATGAAAGGACTTTTTTACTTTATCAACAGCTTCAATGCCATTTTTGGCAATATCCACTTTATGAATGTTGGCCATTTTTAGAATGCCCAAAGCAACATCAATGTTGATTTCGTTGTCTTCAACCAATAAAGCACGAATGTTATCATATTGATGAATATCTGATGATTGATCGCTTATGGCTTCTTCAAGTTGTTCTGGCTTAATTGCTTGAATGATTGCATTTGCCAAATTCTGGCGTGTGAGAGGTCTGTAGACAACTGAGTTAATACCTGATTCTTGAATTTGTTCTTCAGGCACGTTAATACCCAGTCCGCACATGAGAATAATTTTGGGTTGCTTAATGGAAATACTTGTACGTATATCCTTGGCCAGGGAAAGACCGTCAGTTTTTTCTAAAAAGTTGTTAATAAATATCAGATCAACATGATTATTTTTGTTAAGATATTGCATTAACGATGCTGTACTCTTGGCTTGAAACGCTTTTATCCCAATGGAAAAAAGGGAGGCGACAGCCGCTTCACCTGCAGTGACAATATGATCAAATACAATCGCTTTGAGAGAAATAAACGAGCTATCGGGAAACCAAATTTTTTGAGGGGGCTGTTTATCCGGAAGAAAAAAACGTGGTGTAAAATAAAATGTACTGCCTTCATTGATTTGGCTTTCGATCCAGATTTTGCCATCCATTTTTTCTACCAGTTTTTTGCAAATGGTTAATCCAAGACCTGTGCCACCATATTTTCTTGTTGTTGAACTATCCGCCTGTGTAAATACTTCAAAAATACGATTGTGATGTCTGGGATCAATTCCAACCCCTGTATCCTGAACAGAAAAGGTCAACTGTACATTACGTGCATTTTGTTTTGATAATTGAACGTTGACAGTAATTGCACCTTCTGATGTAAACTTGATCGCGTTTGAAATCAAATTATTAAGAATTTGTGTCAGGCGGTATGGATCGCCAATGGCTTTTTCTGGAATGGAATGGTCAAAATTTAAAATCAACTCAATTTCTTTTTCATAAGCCTTTTTGGCAAAAAGGGTAACAGATTGTTCAATGGTTTCTCGAATACTAAATTCAATCTGTTCCATATTAATTTTTTCGGATTCAATGGATGATAAATCTAATATATCATTGAGTAAATTCAAAAGAACCTGCGCTGAATTCTGAACCGATTTCAGATACGTTTCAACAACAGGCGATTTATTGTTTGCAAGGGCAAGACTTGCCATACCAATAATGCCATTCATGGGCGTCCGAATTTCATGACTCATATTGGCGAGAAATTGAGATTTTGAACGATTGGCCATTTCTGCTTCATGGGCTTTTTTCTTGAATTTTTCTGTTAATAATTGAAGTTCTTTTTCATGTGCAAGGCGATGCTCCTTTTCGCGCTCAAGTCGCAAAACCGATTCGACCCGGGCAATCAACTCGGTTTCTTCAGATGATTTTCGAATAAAGTCCATTGCACCAGCTTTAAAGGCCTGACTTAATCGCTCAATATCATCATCACCCGACACCATGACAACCGGAATTTCACGAAATTCAGGCTTGCTTTTTAACCATTTGGTGGCTTCAATACCATCCATTTATGGCATACAGATATCCATTAAAATCAGACGGCAGGGATCATCAGGCTCTTGTGATTTTAAAAAATCAAATGCTCCCTGGGCGGAGTATTCTATAAATACCCTGTCATAACCATTTCCAAGTAATTGCATCTGAAGTGCTAAGGCACCATTATGGGAGTCATCAATGATTAGTATTTTCATTTCTGCTCACTTTCTTAATAATATCTATAAGTTAGATTTGGATATCAATATGCTCGTGAATAAAATATACTGAATTCTAAAAAAATTCAATTCTGAGAATTATGTTTTACACGCTCTTAAATCAGTTGATATTTCCAGTTAATCAGCGTTTATATTCTTAATTAAACTGGTTATGTCTCGTGTATCATTAATAATATTATCTATAATGTCACCCACACCGAATATTTTTTCATAAATATTTGAAGGTAATTCTTCACTGGCATGTTTTTTGATTATAGGTTCTATGGATGTCCAAAACAATTTGATAATCTGGGCATTGCTGCTGATTGATGATGTCAATTCGTTTAATTTTTTGATAAAGGTAATGGGTTGTGAATCATCAGAATCATTTTTTTCGAGCTCTTTGACCCGTTTTGCCAGTTTAATTACATTTAAATGTGTCTCAACGCAAGTCAGCACATCAGCCATTTCAAAGGGTTTGGTAATGTAATCTGAGCCTCCCATTTCATAGCCAACGCTTTTGTCCTCAACTTCATTCAAGGCTGTAACAAAAACGATTGGGATATGACTTGTTTCTGGATTCTCCTTAATTTTTTCGCAAGTTTCAAAACCATCCATACCGGGCATCATGACATCCATGAGGATAAGATCAGGTTTTTTGGACACGGCAAGGCTATATGCCTGTTCACCGCGAGTGGCAATAATCAGCCGATATTTTGACTTTAACGTTTCTCTTAGCAAATCTATGTTGATCGGTTCATCATCTACTATGAGTATTGTTGAGGGTATTGACGACATAGCTAATCTCCAATGTTTTTTAGTGTTTGGTTACTATTATACAACGAAATTGTTGCTGAATTATTTTTATTTAGAGAATAACAAAATATATCAAAAATATCAATATAGAGTTTTGATTGAAATTTATGATTGACAAAAAAAAATGGATATCATAAATATTAAATTAATGAAGGTAATTCATTGAATAAACAGGCTTGATTTAAATTATGGAGATACACCATGTGTTTCAAAAATAAAGGAATACCATTTATATTTATTTTACTGGTTGTTATTGTAGGAACTTGCCCGCAAATCTGGGGAGATACACTAAGGTATAAATTAAAAATGAGTGGTTACAGTGATCAACAAATTGAAAATATCTTGCGGGGTCATAAGTCGCTGCGACAGGTACAGCGTGAAAACAAAACTTCCATTGCAGCATCTCAGTTAGAATTACGATCAGTTCGACTGAACTGTCGCAAAAGGCAACATCCATTGGTTTCGCGCTATATGAAAGCCTATGTTGAAAAATATCACAGACCATTTAACGAATCGAAGGACAAAATATCAAATGAATCTCTCAGGCAAAGCATTAAAGAGCGATATTTATATCATAAAAAACCACCGAGATATGAAATAATTGAACAAATCAAGCATCAGGAAAATAAAAAAAAGTTTTCAAAAACATATCAAGCAAGTCATCCCATTGTGGAAAAAGCCCGACCTTATTTAAATTTTATCGAAGACGCCTCTTTTGAAAATAACATTAAAAAAAGTCTGATAATGGCAATTATTAAAGTTGAATCTGGATTTAATCATCGTGCAGTATCCCCCAAAGGCGCCCTGGGATTGATGCAGCTTATGCCATTTACAGCAAAAAGCCTGGGGGTTACCAACCCATTTGATCCCATGCAAAACATTCATGGCGGCACGCGGTATTTTTCAAAATGCTTAAAAAAACTTCAAAGTATCAAACTTGCTCTTGCAGCGTATAATGCCGGTCTTACACGTGTCGAAAAAATGGCCAAAATTCCGCCTTATCGTGAAACGCAAAATTTTGTAAAAAATGTTTTACGCTATGAAAAACTTTATGACCGCATGATTCGCAATTTATAATTTGAATATCAATTCATTTTCCCTGGCGATACCCAAATATTAAATAAAGAATACATCCCAAAAATGGAATAACAGCTACAAAGCCCCACATTATTTTTTTTTCAAAAGATCCAAAATCTTTATAGGCAATATCAAATATTGCCCACCAAGTCAGCAGCAAAAAAAATAAGCCAAGGCTGATGATGATGAGTATTTTTGTCATTGATGTTACTTTTTTAGTAATTCAGAAATGGTTAATAATTCATTTACATAGTATTCACTGTGATTATAGTGATATAAAACCTTAGCGGCTTTTTGATGGTTTATCCCAGGATACCATCCAAAATATTTCAAATAATTTGCAATACTTTCAATGGCATCATCATGATTAAACAAATCAATTTGACCATCCTTGTTGCCATCCCTGGCATATTTCAAAATGCTTGAAGGAATAAACTGTGCAAGTCCAATAGCACCTGCGTATGATCCGCGTATTTCAATGGGTGAAAAATTGTTTTGGGCGGAATATTTTAAAAAGTCTTTTAGTTGATCATAAGCCCAACCTGCTTTTCTTCTCGCTTTTTTTAGAAAAGCGTCTTTTTTCATACGTTTTTTAGGAGGAATTTGTTCCCACAAGTTTTCCCTCGGAGCTTTCGCATTAAGTGCAGCCATAGTAGAATAGACATTCACCACCCGACTCACACCTGTAAAACCGCCCAATCTTGTTTCCACAAGCATAATTGCAACAATAATTTCTTTATCAACGCCATATTTTTTTTCCACACGCCCCAGTTTATTTTTATGCTTTAGCAAATATTTGCTGGCTTTTGCGATGTTTCTGGATTGATGAAATTGAGCATAATTTAATGTGGCTTCATTATGTTGGAAATATCCGGAAATACTTTTGATATCAAAATAAACTTCTGGCTCATTGTATAATTGCTCAATCATTTTGGGATTGAAACCATCCGCTATTAAACTATTTTTGACTGAATCAAATAGAGATATCTGAATTTCAGCGCAAAGTAAATTTGGGATTATCAGTCCCAATGTGACTACAATTTGGATCAATTTCCTATGGTTTAAATACAAAAAAATCCTCCTTTTTTTTATCAGGAATGCTTTTTAATAAAGATTTGATGCGCATCCCTTTGTTTATTTACGAGCATGTGAAAAACATTACGCAGCAGCCGCGAATTCTTTCCCTCGCATTTTTTTCTTATTGACTGCCACTGCAATTTTTTGATCTAAAACTCTCAGATGGCGTGCAAAACTTTCAGCACTTTGAAAGCGATCATTAGGTTCTTTAGCAAGCGCCTTGATCAAGATCAATTCAAGTGCAGTGGGAACCTTTGGATTAATGGATCTGGGTGATACAGGTTCTTGATTACTGATATTGTACATTAACTCTGACAAGGATGTTCCATTAAAGGGCAATTCAGCAGTAATTA
>Ga0272440_1003049_pt1 | contig 12694 bp, 8 predicted proteins | sample SSMMMBAug17_FD_192440 | JGI IMG/M metagenome (GOLD analysis project Ga0272440, IMG submission 192440) | Marine sediment archaeal communities from Little Sippewissett salt marsh, Falmouth, MA, United States - SSM-MMB-Aug17 | ecosystem: Environmental > Aquatic > Marine > Wetlands > Sediment ...
CCCCTCCCCCTCAGGGGGAGGGACAGGGTGGGGGTGCAGATGGGATATTGTTTAAAATTTTTCAAAACCTATCTGCCTTTCGCCATTACCATTCAAAAAGTTAAAACTATAAATGTCCGACTATTTGGGAATGCGCCCCTGAGTTCATAGTGAACCTAACAGTCAATAAACCCTATGGCAATGTTGTTAATTTTATTAAAAAATTCTTTTTTATAAAATTATCTGTTTCTGCAGCGGAAACAATAGTAGAAGGAAGTTCTGAAGAATATGGTATGTTTTTTAAGATTTCAAGATTTTGAATCGTTGAACACTCAACTTTATTATTATTATCGTCAATATTAATTCAAGACATTTTTTAATCTCCATTATATTTTTTATTGAACTAATTGAGAGTTAAAGTTTAAAAATTCTTACATAATTATTTTTTAAATTTTAAGTACCAAAACTTGTAGACCTATGCGATTGATAGATTAAATTGATTGCTTAACAAACCAATGAGTGGTATGTTCGCTTTATTATATATATATCTATCTATAATATTAACATCTGCTTATAGAATTATTAAGGATATGTTTCTATTTTATCATAAAGGATTTAATAATAGAATTATATGTCTATACGAGAACAATTTCAAAAAAGAGAACAATCTTTTTTAGCCTTGTATGGTTGTTGCAGTTTAAACACAAAAGGTCGGCGAATTGAAGAATCTCCTTGTCCTATTCGTACCCCCTTTCAAAGAGATCGTGATCGCATTGTATATTCAAATGCTTTTCGTCGTTTAAAACATAAAACACAAGTCTTCTTATCTCCATTAGGGGATCATTATAGAACGAGACTGACTCACACATTAGAAGTATCTGAAATTGCCCGAACCATTGCAAGAGCCATGCGTTTAAATGAAGATTTAACTGAAGCCATTGCATTAGCCCATGATTTAGGCCATACGCCTTTTGGACATGGTGGCGAAATAGCTTTAAAAGAAATATTCTCACCTGATTTTTCTCATACAGACCAAAGTTTACGTGTTGTTGATATTTTAGAAAACAAGGGTAAGGGATTAAATTTAACATATGAAGTTCGCGATGGGATTACAAAACACTCTAAAGGACAATTTGGTCCTATTATTTCTAGTAATGAAGATGAAACTGCGATTACTGTTGAGGGGCAAATTGTAAGAATATCTGATATTATCGCATATCTCAATCATGACCTTGATGATGCCATAAGAAGTCAAGTTATCACACCAAATCAAATCCCAAAAATCTGCATTCAAACATTAGGAGATACCTATTCTGAACGTATTACTACTATGATAAAAGATTTGGTTTATTCAAGTCACTATGATCAAAACAACATTCAATTGACAATTAGTGAATCCATTTTTGAAAGCATGCGTTTATTGCGAGAATTTTTATATGATAATGTTTATCGTTCTGAAAGGGTTCATAATGAATTTATTAAAGCCAAAAAAATTATTTGTGAACTATTTGACTATCTCTGTGATAATCATCAAGAATTATTAAAAATTGCCAATGAATTAGAATTGCAGCCATGCCATAAAGATGATCACCCCAATAAAAGACATATTGCAGATGTGGTTGCCAGTATGACTGACCGATATTCATTACATTTGTATAAACGAATTTTTTTTCCCTCGTCAATTGTTTAACTTGTCTTTGATCTCATTGAAATAATTAAAACCGAAAATTGATGAACTCCTAAAAGATTTCACACAAAATTTTAACTGCAATATATTGTTTGATTGGAGGAAAAAAATACAAAATATTGCGATTGAAATAATAAAATGACTTTTTTACGAGTTCATCAAAATTAATATGATATGAAAACATCAAAACAAAAATTATCTATTCATTTAATCATTGGAGCACGTCCAAATATTATTAAAATTGCCCCCTTATATCATGCATTGATTAAACAACCTTGGGCTGAGCCGATTATTGTTCACACTGATCAACATTATAATCCAAATATGTCTCATTCGATTCTTCTTGATTTTCAATTACCCAACCCGGATATTCATCTAAAAGTTGGGAGTGGCACTCATGCGGAACAAACAAGTCGTGTCATGATAGCTTATGAAAAAATTATTCTTAAACACCATCCTGATCTCATTATCGTTGTTGGTGATGTCAATTCTACATTAGCTGTATCCATTGTGGCATCAAAATTAGGGGTTAAATTGGCCCATCTTGAAGCTGGTCTTCGATCTTTTGATCGCAGTATGCCGGAAGAAATCAATCGTCTGATAACAGACTCATTGTCAGATATTCTTTGGACACATTCAAAGGATGCAGATCAAAATTTAACGCGTGAAGGGGTTGCACCTGACAAAATTAAACGTGTTGGAAATATTATGATTGATGCCATTGAAATGCTACGTCCAGCCATTGTCAATAATAATTCCTATAAGCAACTTCCATTTAAAGATAAACAGTATGCTGTTGTCACACTCCATCGACCATCCAATGTTGATCATGCGTTTTATCTTGAACAAATATGTGTATCATTAAATCAAATTGCAAACATAATGCCTATTGTTTTTCCTGTGCACCCAAGAACAGCCTCTCGTTTTGCTGAATTTCATCTTAATCATATGTTAACAAATAATCCGGCTATTTTATTAATTGAACCGATGTCATATATTTCATTTATGAATATCATTTTTCACTGCAAATTGGTCATCACAGATTCTGGTGGATTGCAAGAGGAAACAACTTTTCTTAATATCCCATGTATTACACTTCGTCCCAATACTGAACGTCCTATAACACTCACGCATGGGACAAATCATTTATGCAGCATTCATAATCTTGAAACCACATTTAAAGAATTGTTGGGCAGTCAAAGTATTCAACAAAAACATATTGAGTTTTGGGATGGATATACGTCTACAAGAGTTGTTGAATCAATTCAAAGGAGTATGTTAGTCTATGATTAGTATTGAAAATGCTTCCAAAAGTTTTGGATCGCAAGTTTTGTTTGATCAGATTAGTTTTAAACTCAATCATAAAGAACGTGTTGGTCTTGTTGGTCGAAATGGACGTGGAAAGACAACACTTTTTAAAATGATTATTGGTGAGGAAATGCCAGATAGCGGTTCCATCACTATCCCCAAATTATATAAAATCGGTTATGTCAGTCAAATTCTTTCCTTTTCAGAATCTTCAATTCTCAATGAGGTGATGCTAAGTTTGCCTGAAGAGGAAAAAGACCATTATTGGAAAGTTGAAAAAATTTTATCAGGTTTAGGTTTTAATCAAAATGATATGAATAAACCCCCCAATGTATTTTCTGGCGGTTTTCAAGTGCGGCTCAATCTGGCAAAAATGCTGGTTGCTGAACCTGATTTACTCCTCTTAGATGAACCGACCAATTATTTAGATATCACGTCAATTCGATGGCTTGAACGATTTCTCATATCTTGGCCACGTGAATTATTACTCATTACACATGATCGAAGCTTTATGGATAAAGTAGTAACGCATACAATGATTATTCATAGACAAACAATTCGCAAAATGATTGGTAATACTGAAAAATTATACGCACAAATAGAACTGGATGAAGATATCTATGAAAAAACACGACTCAATGAAGAAAAAAAACGAAAAGAACTGGAACTCTTTATTACACGTTTTAGAGCTAAAGCACGCCTGGCCAATTTGGTTCAATCCAGAGTCAAAACCCTTGAAAAAATGCAAAAACGAGATAAATTAGAACAACTAAAAAATTTGAGTTTTTCTTTTCGCTATGAACCTTTAAAAGCAAAATATATTGTGACTGCTGAAAATATATCATTTTCATATCAATCCAGTCATCCAATTATACAACACTTTAATATCACAATTCAAAATAATGATCGAATCTGTATTATTGGCAAAAATGGAAAAGGAAAAACGACCCTACTAAAGCTCCTTTCAGGTAATATTCACACTCAATCTGGCATGATAACACAGCATCAGGATGTTCAGCATGGCATTTTTGTTCAGACAAACGTAAATACTTTAAATGAGAACTATACTGTAGAACAAGAAATTATGCTTTCTCATAAAGATATTGATCGTCAAGGGGCTAGAAATATTTGCGGAGCAATGATGTTTGAAGGGGATCATGCAGATAAAAAAATAAAAGTATTGTCTGGTGGTGAAAAAAGTCGCGTCATGCTTGGAAAAATTCTTGCCACGCCTGTCAATCTGTTATTTTTGGATGAACCCACAAATCATCTGGATATGGAATCCTGCGATTCTCTCTTGCAAGCGATTGATCAATTTAAAGGGGCAGTTCTCATGGTCACCCATAATGAATTATTTTTACATACTTTAGCCAAACGATTGATTATATTTCAAAATAATTCCATAATGATTTTTGAAGGATCTTATCAAGACTTTTTGGATAAACATGGTTGGGAAGACGAATTAGAAGATCAAACACTGCAAAAACCGATTAAACTCGAAACAAAAACGAATAAAAAAGAACAAAGGCGTCTGCGGTCACAACTTATTACAGAACGATCAAAAATTTTAAAACCATTGGAAGAAAAAATTAGACTCATCGAAGATACCATTGAAAACCACGAAAAGGAACTTGAAATTCTTCATAAGGCAATGCAAGACGCATCAATGGCTCAAGATGGTAAAAAAATTAGTGAAATTTCTCAAAAGATTCATCCATGCCAAAAAAGAATTGATGACCTGTTTGATGAGTTGGAAAAGGTTACTGATCAGTATGATCAACAACGCGCAGAGTTTAATATTGAAAATAGTTAAAGACAGGTGGATTAATATAATGGTTAACCCACCTGACTCCTATTCGATTTATTATTATAAAAACCTCTAATAAACTGTTTCAAATCACAATTAAGAAGATTTAAGAAGATGGATGTGCATCCGAATGGTCTTCGTGATGATCTTCCTTTGGTTCTGTTTGAGGTTTACCAGAAATAATATTTTGATCATAATGTTTTGATTTGCCAAGTCGAACCTGATCAAAAAGAGCTATTCTATGAGATCTTAATACTTTGTTTTCTGGCTGAGCTTCAATCAGTTTACATAGTGTATCGATTGCATCGTACCAATAGCCTTCTTCTGCATATACAAAATACAATTGGTCATTATTTTGAACAGAATTCACCTTTTCAAGTAACGCATCAGATGGCTCAATATATTGAATCGTTGCACTACCCAAAAAATCTGCTGATCGTTCACTGGGTAAAGGTACAATAACAATAAACCATTCATATTCAGCATTTGGCTTTAATGTAACATTATAGTCTGCAAGATCAATTTTATAAATACCTTCACTTTTTGCACCAGGTAAAAAAGTTTCCAGGACAGGTTCAATAACGCCATATTCATTAATTGTTAATTCAATTTTAGATGACGCACCAGATATATAATACCATAAAGTCGGTTGAGGCTTTGTGACGCGACCAGTTTGAAGAGATGCAAGGGGTGCCATTAAGTCAGGTGTTGCAGGTCCACCATGAACCGGGTCTATCTCTTCACTTGCATGTGCTGTTTCTTTTGATGCGTCTTCTCCCTCTGCGTTTTCAGCATGTTCTGTAGCACTTTCATCAGCATCAACTCCTTCTACTTGAGACAGATTAATTTTTGCCCCTAATTCATCGCTAATTAAACCCCGACTTAAACCGCGGCTCATACCTCTGCTTAGCCCGCGACTTAATCCACGACTTAATCCGCGGCTTAACCCTCGGCTTAACCCTCGGCTCAATCCACGACTTAACCCACGACTTAACCCACGACTCAAGCCACGACTTAACCCACGACTTAATCCACGGCTTAACCCACGACTTAACCCACGACTTAACCCACGACTTAATCCACGACTGACTGTACCACTGCCAGCACCTGTATCTCCTCCTTCTCTTCTACGAACCTCAGCACCTTCAACAGGCGGTTTATATAGTGGTATGTTTTGACCATTCTCCAATTGTGAATTGTCTTGATTTGACGCACATGCCTCAGGGGTTGGACCAATAAACAGTATACAAAAAATAAAGCATGTTAAACATAATAATAATAAATTAGGTATGTTAAAATAAAATATTTTTTTCATGTTATGTTTCCTCCTTTCATTTTAATTATATATATACATACATTATCGGTTTATCCAATTTTTTTAATTAGGTTTGATTCTACAATTTAAAATTTAACAGTTCACCTGTTATTCTTAATTTATATCTTTGAACCTCATTAAAAATAATGATGATGTGCTTTCTTTTTATATAGCTTGGGATTATCCAAATAGAAGAAATATTACAAGAATACTAATGAATGAACGTCAATGGAATCGAGAATCTTTTTTATAAAATCTATAGCTTATCATTTGATATCATGATGCCATATCAAACTTAAATTCATTTTTCAATTCTTTTCTTTGATCCATGACTTAAGATCCAGCATTATCATCAAAAAATTTTATCATATCATATCAAATTAAACTAAATTGATTAAATTCGATCATATTAATACTATTATAATCCAACTTTGGTTTTTTATGGCACAATCATTGCCCTGTATGAAAAACCTGAATTTTTGACTTTAAACAAGTCAAAAATCAGAACTTTCTATCAGGGCAATAAATGTGCCATAAAAAATCAAAGTTGGATGCCTATCATATCAAATTTTAAACCCAATGATCGTCATGTCATCAAGTCGTTCCATACTCCCTCGATATGCATCATATTCATGAATAAGGGTTTCTTTTTGGTATGATCCATTAGAAGAACTAATACGCATTAATAATGATTTAAATGATTTACTCCCAAATCGTCTCATTTTTTTTCCACCAAGCTGATCAATAAAACCATCTGTAAACAGATAACAAAAAGCGTCTTCTGGTACGTCAATTGTTTGGTTTGTGAACATAAAACTAATGTCTGATTTCTTATATCCAATACTTTGCCGATCGCCTTTGATTTCAAAAAGTTGATTGTTAGAATGGATTATAAGGATTGGCAATTTTGCTCCTGCGAAAATGATTTTCCTTTGAGTTGATTTCACAACGCATATTGAGGCATCAAGACCATCATTTGACGTTGTATTGGGCTTATCTTGTTGAAGGGTTAATTGAACCACTTTATTTAAGCAAGATAATATTTTTGAAGGATCATAACAGTTATCATCAATTACAATTCGATTTAACGCACTGGTAGCTAACATCGTCATTAACGCACCAGGTACACCATGCCCTGTACAGTCAATAACTGCAATTAAAAACCCCTCATTCATCGGCGCAATATAATATATATCCCCACCAACAATATCTTTTGGTACCCATAGAATAAAAGAATCCTTCACCCATTTTTGAATAATCGTTGTATCGGGCAATAATGATGTTTGAATCATACTCGCATATCGTATACTATCCATGATCTTTTCATTGATACCTTTTTCAATTTCACGCTCGTTTTCTGCTTGTTCTTTCATTTTTCGTTCAAAGACAATGGCCTGAATTGTTAAACTAATAAAAACAATCCCCCCCCCTAACAGTGAATATGACATAGAATATATAACGTCCCCCCAAATGTACCAAATGGAACAATATGATATGAATAACACATGGATTACAATCGCCAATGCTATTTTATGGATTGGGTAAGGGCACCATAAGACTGTCAAGGTTAATAAACCGATAAATATAATACTGGTTAGTATTTCATTGATCAAAGACGCTGATTTTAAAGGCGCACCTTTTAACAAAGTATGTATAGCACTCGCAATAATTTCAACGCCAAATAATTTGCCAATTGGTGTATCAAAAATATCCTGAGATACATCAAATGTATCACCAATAAGAACGATCTTATCTTTAATCCAATAGGATAATTCCTCAATCTCACGAGGGGCTTTATTTGAGAAATCTAAAAATTCAAGTGCGGATAAACCAATGCTTTGTTGGAGGGTTTGATATCCAAATGGCATGGAGGGATAATCAATATGGATTTCATGAAATGGATTTAATGGAATAGAGAAATCACCAATAGTCAATATATTATCGTGTAATAAAGGTGTTGCATTTAAATATTGTGATAAAATGGAAATTGAAAAAGGCCATGAATTATATTTTTCAACCAGCTCTGGAAATATGTGCAATCGACTTAAAGAAGGTGTGATTGTACTGGGGCTGATCATATTCACATATCCTGTTTTACCAATTTGTTTCAATATGGGAATCGGATCTCGAAAAAATGAGAAATGGCCAAAATGATCAAAAACAGCTTGAGATGCCAAAACGTTTTTTGTTTGAGTTAATGCATCTCTCAGAATTGAATCATCATCACAGTTGCTATTGTAAGTCATTAATAAATCGATACCTATCACTGCTGGCTTTAAACTAGATATATTATTAATTACTGCGGCAAGATCGGATCGTTTGACAGGAAATGCGTTATAGGTCTCATAGAATGGATTATCAAATGAAACAATAACCAAGTGTTTGATGGGAAGTAAAGGATTTTTTTCTGTTTTGTAAGTTGTTCTTAAAATGTGACGAAAAGATATTGTCTGTTCCTCGATCATTGAAAACAGTTCCAGATATTCAGATACAATACAACCAATACAAATGATAAGAATAAACCAATAATTGAAACGTTTCATACAACAACTTTCAAAAGTAGATCAAGCGTTATTATTTTATAAAAAAATAGGTGATTAGATAATTTTATGAAGCGGGCCACCTGGTGCGCCCAAATTATCCACTTGTTTTTCAATGTCAGGATTATCTTCTAATGGTGGGGCATGGTGTGATTTTAAGCGCGCATCAATAACAAGTGGACCTGTGCAACCCCAATGTTTACAATGGATAAATGATCCCACACCATACACATCGGTTGCGGGATCGGAACGTGTAAATGTGACCCATAGAAAGTTATCCCTTGTTTTTGATGTAAATTCAGAATCATCCACAATAATAATCAAAGGAAATGATTCTAAACAATTGACATGTTTTTTTAAATATTCACAAAAAAATACGATTTGAGTATCATGGGTGTCCCTTTCAGTCTGGTGCGAAGGGCCTTGAATTGCGATTACGCCTGGAATACAAATATATGGATTACAAAAGCCACTGGGAAGTTTTAATGACTCAGGAATCGTTCTTCCAAGTGTTCGCCTTGGCTTACCAATCGCCGCGATAATCACTTTTGATCCCTGGTTAAGGCTAATTCCGGAGTAATCCAAGGTATCCATTGTTGTTCTTGTAATAAAGTGAAGGTCTCTTTTCAGATGAACGCGTTCTAAACAGTGGGTTAGAAAAGCTGTTATGTTATTCACATTGGGCTGAGGATCATCTTCTTGCGCTGCGATGATTAAATATTTTGTTAAAGATGTTTGTGTGTTACCTAATAATGAAAATGCACCAGTCAGCAATTCTTGGGGACACTTTTCAGCAGCAAATGGGACATAACGTTCACTGCCAACAGCTAAAAGTAAAGGATGAACACCAGCGGCATCCACCGCACGAACTTCATGAATGCCTTTAAAAACAGATGAAACTAGCGGTGCAGTTATTTGATGAATAAAATCTCCAAGTATAGAGTCTTCTTGTGGCGGTCTTCCAACAGTTGTAAATGGCCACACTGCATCAGATCGATGAAAAACTTTATGAACACGAATAACAGGAAAATCATGAATCTGGCTATAATAGCCTAAATGATCACCAAAAGGTCCTTCAGGTAATAATTTATTTGGAATGACTTCTCCAATAATACAAAAGTCTGATTCTGCAGGTATTGGCAGTAAGCCTTTTTTGTATATTAATGGCATTCTAAATCCTGCCAATAGTCCTGCAAAAGCAATCTCAGGCAAACCCTCTGGTAGAGGCATAACCGATGCCAAAGTCATAGCTGGTGTTCCACCAATAAAAATATTCACATAAAAGGGTTTGTTTTGTGCAATAGCTTCTGCATGATGATATCCTATCCCGCGATGAATTTGATAATGAAGACCAATCTCTTGATTTTGAATATATTTTTCTCCGGTTAATTGAATGCGATACATACCTATATTAGATTGCAGCCAACCAGGTTGATTAACGCTTTCACTATATACCTGCGGCAGTGTAATAAACGCGCCACCATCCTCTGGCCAAGAAATCAATAAAGGTAACTTGTTAATTTGTGATTGATTTGAAAGAATTGGCCCCTTTTTAACACGTCGGGGTATTACATGGGCTATGTTTTTTGGTATGCGTCTATATTTAATAGGATGCTTAAAGAAATCAAATGGATGAATTGATAAATGAAAAAGTTGTTCAATGGTTTTTAATGTATCTTGAAATAAATATTGAACCCGCTTTGAGGTACCAAATAAATTTCCAAGCATTGGAAATGAGCACCCTTTCACTCGAGTGAATAACAAAGCAGGTCCTTTTGCTTTAAAAACTCGTCGCTGAATCGCGCCAATTTCTAAATATGGATCAACAATATCTGCGATTCGTATTAAATCCCCTTTTGCTTCTAAATCATGAATACATTGCCACAACGTACGATAAATCATTAAAAACTCATTTAATTATGGATATTAAATTTTTTTTCTGGTCTGTCCACCTTTAAATGGACTGCCTCGACTACCAAAAATCGACTATAATTCTATTGTCAGTCATGCATCATATCATTTCTTTTTTGTTAAGAATTCAGCAATATAAGCATTCTCTTTTATATAGGTTTTTTTAATCCAAAGAATTGTTAAACCAAAAACAAAAAGTCTTAACAACCAAACGAATACTATAGTAATGGTGTTATCTAATGATGCAAATATTTTAATAAACATTGGAATATTAAACCAATAATAAAAATTTATTGCCATTACGCCAAAAACTGATATCACGATGCCGGGAATTTTTTTAAAAAATAAATAACTTATGCAATACAAGAGTAATACACTCACACCACAATATATTATAAAAGATAAATACATTTGTATGATACTAATCTGAGGTGGATCTGGAATCAAATAAAAGCCAAGAACAAAGCCGGGAAAGATACCTGCAAAGAATTTTCGTGAATTATAGAAAAATTGATCTTTATGATATAATTCTTTTAAAAATGTAATATCCGGGCAAACATCAAAGCAGTTTTTGGTGCATCCAATACAATCCTTATGCGTATTTTTTACTTTAAAAATAGGACTCTGGCCATATAATCTTTCAACTGGCATGACAGGACAAAATGTACTACACCAACCACTTTTTCCTTTATAAAAAATGCCCATTATTAATGCAAAAAAAGCCAAAAAAAGAATTAATAAGGTCAATGCATAAGCATTTGTATTAAAAAAAATTTTTCGCATTGAGACAAAGAGCAAGAATAAAAAGACAGCCATTAAAAAGCTATATTTTTCAATCCATTGTGCAAGTTTATTATCTTTTGTTAAACCAAAATTTCTGGGGGTTTGATTTAAAGCGGATAATGCACAAATATTACGCCATAGTCCTGGAGATAGAAAAAGAATCATGGGCAGAAGGGGAATAATAATTCTCCAAAATATAAATAAGCCTAATTCATTATTATAGTATAATAACACGAGTAGTGAAATTAAAGATATAATACTTAGGACTCTAATAGTCTGCCACACTGAATTTGAAAAAATCTGTGGCATTTGCTTTGCTTTAGGAAATAACTCATTTTTATTCATAAAAAAAACTTTCTAACAGCCTCATACAAAGGGGTGTCCCACATAAAAAATTGCACTTTTTTTTATTTCCCTGAAAAGGCTTAACATTTCAGCCCAGGGATAATATAAAAAAGATTTTTGAGCCATGTAAGTATAACTTGTTGTGTCGCACCCCAGACAAACAATCTTTTTCTCATAAATGCATATTATTATCGCATGTCTTAATTTTATTGAAACTGCTATCTGAACTATTCAAAAATACTTGAATGTTCAATCATTATAATAATTGGTCAATACTACTATTAATTTTCCAGTGTCCATTTTCTTTAACCAATCGAAAGGTATGATCAATTGGTGTAAGTTTACGATATCTTAACCAGGGTATAATCGCGGTTTTTTTTGCCTTTAATTGAATGGTTGCTTCTTCAGCATTTTGGTTGATTGTATGGGTTTCAATTTTGAAAAGAAAGTTTTTAGCATAACTCATGCGATAACCACATGCATTAGTTTGTTTCTGAATTTTTTCTTTATAAAGCTTTATCATATTAATATCGTCAGCCATATAAGCGTTTTCAGTCAAATAATCAATGGCAGAATCATCGAGTTGATAGAATGATTTGCAAAATGCAGTTACCACTTTTTGAGGGGTCTCTATTGACTCAACTAAAATAAATGCAGTTTGAAAAAAAATTGAAAGACAAATAACTAATCCAAAAGAAAGAATTTTTTTCATTTTTCAACACTCCTTAATATTTGAATATTGTTTTAATAAACAAGTTTATAAATAAAACAATATCTATATCAGTTTGAATCAATTTTCTCAACAATGTTTTTATGATTATTGGTTGAAATGAAAAAATGAAAATATCTCTGACCATCTGGTCATGGACGTTTATATGAAAGTTGCATAAATATTTTTCGACTGGAGTCCCAAATCTTGAGATTTGGGACCCAAAAAAAACAACGAATTAAAAAGTTTTCTGACTCCCACATCTGAAGATGTGGACTCCACGAGCCATTCATATTTATTTACTTTCATG
>Ga0272440_1003050_pt1 | contig 12687 bp, 6 predicted proteins | sample SSMMMBAug17_FD_192440 | JGI IMG/M metagenome (GOLD analysis project Ga0272440, IMG submission 192440) | Marine sediment archaeal communities from Little Sippewissett salt marsh, Falmouth, MA, United States - SSM-MMB-Aug17 | ecosystem: Environmental > Aquatic > Marine > Wetlands > Sediment ...
ACAGCGCTCCACAGGACGCCAAAAGCAAGCGCGTTTTTTGCCAGTTGGCAATTTATTGGTTAAATAACGTTATCGTTTCAAAAGTTATTCCTTTTTCGCTTTTGCCGCCTGTGAGCTTAATGTTATGTGTTTGAAAGAATACTTGTAAAGGAATAAAATTCATGAACAAATTGAAGTCATACTTTGACTATTTTGATAAATATTATGAAGTAGAAAGTTGGGATTGGTATAACGGTCTGAATAAATATGTTGAAATTGCTCAAAAAATAATAGAAGAAATTTCAAAAACAAATTTTTCTGTTCTTGATGACAATGCTAAGCAAACAAAGATTGAACAAATATTAAAAGAATGCTCAAATGAAGAAATAAAATCTATTGATGATTTCTTTGAGCGATATCTTTTTGAGCAGAGTAATGGGATTGGGGGGATTGGTCGTGGTCTTTTTTGGGGTACAACAAAAAAGGAAATTAAATCAAAAATTAATCACGAATTATTTATTTCACTATTGCAAGAATGTGATATATTCAAAGCTGATGAAATAATTACTGGTTTGATGAATGTTGATCGTTTGAATTGGGTTGCAAAAACAAGATTTTTAAGAACATTATTTCCCTATAATATAACATCGCTCGACAAGGAAGATGATTTTAACAATCTGATAGAGAAAATCCAAGAAAAATTGAGTATTACAATAGATGGGAAAATTTTAGAAAAACATTGTAAATTAATGGAATATGTTAAAAGTGTGGATTACGCAAAGAAACAGATATTTTTCAGGGAGCTTTATGATATGATAGAAAATAATTTAAACCTTAAAAAAGCTATTGTTTATTATGGCGCACCCGGCACAGGCAAAACATTCAAAGCCAAGAAAATTGCAAGACAATTCATTGATGAGCATAGAATAAAAATTGGCAAACCCGTCTATAAAAAAGAAAGCAATTATCATATAAAGACGGTCCAGTTTCATCCTTCATATTCTTATGAAGATTTTATGGAAGGTATCAGACCAACTATTGATCGCAAACTCTTATTGTTTAATGGTACTTTCAAAGAGTTTTGCAAAAAAGAAGGGTGTAAAGAAATTGAGCTTTATAGTGATAGCGATTTCCTTGAAAGGTTTAAAGAAAAGGAATACGATTTCAGTCAAATAAAAATATCTGAATTGCTGACTCACCAAAAAAAGATTCTTGAAATTTCTAATGAATTAGCAGAAGGAATTACGATTCAAGAAATCATAGAGCCTGCTTTTTTTATTATTGATGAAATCAATCGGGCTGAGTTGTCAAGAGTATTTGGTGAGTTAATGTATAGCCTTGAATATAGAGGCTATAATGGGAAAATTAAAACCCAATACGCTTATTTGAACAAAGATGAAAAAGAAGATAGTGTATTTTTTTGGGAAAAAGATGAAAATTGGTTTTTCATCCCTCAAAATGTTTTTATTATTGGCACAATGAATAATATTGACCGCTCAGTAGATAGTTTTGATTTTGCTCTAAGAAGACGATTTATGTGGGAAGAGATTATTCCTGATTTTAATGTTGTAAGAGACTTGTTTTCTGTCAGTTGGAAAGATGAATTGGCAAAAGCTTTTGAAAATTTAAATAGAGAAATTGAAAAAGATGATATTTTAGGAAAAGATTATCGTATCGGTCATGCTTATGCTTTGGTAATTAAACCGAAACCGATTCAAAACAGATTTAAAACGGATACAGAAGCAAAAGAATTTCTATGGAATGATTTTATAAAACCTTTGCTTGAAGAATATTTGCGAGGTTTGGGGAATGAGCAAAAAGCAACAGAGAAACTAGACTCGTTTAAAAAAAGTTTTGGAATTGAATAAATATGAATGCAAAAGAATTTTTTCAAAATGAAATTAAAGACAATAACTATCAAGGATTGAGCCTTGCTGAAAAAATTCAAACTTCTTGGAAAGATGATATTTTCCATAACAAGAGTAGGTATAAAGATAGATTCAGAAAACCCGGTATTGCTAACTTCATTACCAATCTCTATGATGAAATAGCGAGTAAAAAGTTATCAGATCTTAATATTTCTCAGATTCTATTTGACGATGAGTTTGAAGCGAATAAAGACCAAAAGATATTTGATATTAACGGAAGAAATTTTGATGATTTAAAAATCTACACTGGTAATATTGTAGGCTCAATTATTTACAAATCCCATCATTTCAATATTAATTGCCGTTTTGGTAATGATTTTTTACAGTATATGATTGCCAATGCGAGCGGCTTTTTGGAGCTTGAACATTTTGGCTCTATAGACAATAAATTAGGTTTGGGCGAATGGATTTTAACCTACTATTGGAAGCTGAAGCTTAAAAAAGCGTTTGCATTAGGTTTGTATAAAACCTATCAGAAAAAAAAAGAAAACTTATCCACTGTTAGAGGCAGAATTAATATTAATTTTATTCTGAGAAAGGGTTATTTTGACGGAAAAACAGTCTGTGAATTTAAAGAGCATAGCTATAAAAATGAAGTAAATTCGATAATATCAATGGCATTAATAAAAGTATTCAGGTCTAAATATCAAGTCATTGTATCTGATATTTATACAATAAAGAATGCTTTTGACTCTATCAATGCTGAAAAACCAAGCTTAAAATTGATACGAAATCAGAAAGTCATAAATCCATACTTTAAAAAATACAATCAGGTTGTTGACCTTTCATTGAAAATTCTTAAAGATGAATTTGCAAATGTAGGAGAAAGCAAATCAGATTTTTCTGCATTCTTATTTGATATTTCTTTGCTGTTCGAGCATCATATACGCAAAATTTTGAAAATGAAATTTGAATTATTTCCTAAAAATAAGCAGGAATTCTCTATTCCTAATGGAATTTTTGAAAACAATATTTATCCTGATATAGTCATTAATTTTGGCAATAATGAAATTGGGGTGTATGATGTGAAATACAAAAATTTTGTATTCGCTTCAAAGGAAAGGGATAAAATAGGAGTCAGCAGAACTGACAGATTTCAGATAGTTTCTTATGCAGGAATGCATTTGGCAAAATATAAAGTTATTGTGTGTGGTATTATTTACCCTTTACGAGAAGATGGTTGGGAAAATAGAAAAAAAATAAAAGAACAGAGTCTTGAATTGGGAAAAGAAAAAATTCCATTCAAAGTAATATTTTATAAAGTTTGCAATAAAACTGAAAATCAGCAGCAAGCAGATAAAAATTTCATTAGTGAGTTTTTGGATGAAAGTCAGAGTCATCAGATTTCAATTTGAGTCTTGGATACGATATAAACACATAACCCGACGGTCCAGCGGATTTTGAAAGCCTCCGCTTCGCTACGGCTTTCAAAACCACTGACCTTGGCGTTATGTGGCTTATATAACAACAAAAATATGAGAGTGATATAAGATGTCGATAGAAGAAACGTTAAAAGGTCAAGATAAAGAGTCATATGGTGAAAATTATCAGAATCACCTTATTGAACAATATAAGATATATGTTGAATTAGCGGATAGAGTATCTCAAAGAAGATTAAACAGTATGACAACTTTCTTTACTTCAGTAAATACTCTACTTTTATCTGGATATGGTATTCTTGCTTCCTTAAAATTAGATAAGCCTAACAGTAATAAATGGCTAATTTTGATAACGATTTCTGGAATATTGCTGTGTATTAATTGGAGAGGAGTTACAGATAGTTATAAAAAATTGCTTACTGGAAAATTTCGTATAATTCATGAGATAGAAAATAATCTTCCAATGAGACTTTTTTCAGCAGAGTGGGAATCAATTTCTTTCGATTCTGATTGTCGATATACAAGATATACAAGCATTGAAAAAATAATTCCTTTAGTATTTTTAGTTATATATTCCATTTTATTAATATCTGCATTAATTTCTTTTTTTTAAAAATATGGGGAATTATTTAGGACGCTATGTATAGCTTCAAAAATAATTATCGTTTATAAATTTGCCACATAACAAAACGCTCCAGCGGATTCGGTTTTGCTCCGCTTCGCTACGCAAAACCGAAACCGCTGAGCTTATCGTTAGCAGTCTGCCATGTTGAATGGAACAAAATATGAGTGAAAAACAAAGACGTTTGTTCGTTATAATGCCATTTGGAGTTAGAACAGTTGAAAGGAATGGTGTTCGAAGCGAATTGGATTTTGATAGAGTTTATCAAAATCTCATCAAACCAGCAGGTATCCATTCGGGATATGAAGTCCTGAGAATAGATGAGGTTCACTCCCCCGGTAGGATTAGCGATCAATATTTTATGGAACTATATACCGCTGACGTAGTTCTTGGAGATATTAGTGCTCCTAATGCTAATGTGTTTTATGAACTTGGAGTCCGCCAAGCGATGAATGCTTGCCCAACGGTGCTAATCGCAATTGATGGTGTTGAAATTCCATTTGATTTCAGAGATCAACGCATTTTATTTTATGATGCATTATCATTTGATATTTCTCAAGATAAACTGTCTACCCTTATAAAAAGCTTAGATCATGACCGTGGGCGTAATCCGGTACAAGAGTTTCTTATTTACCACGGGATCGTTTCCACACCTGAAACCGATATCACTGCTTTTGAGCAAGAGTTTCGAGGCAGAATTGATAGAGCACGTAATGTTGAACAGTTAATTGGAGTTTGGGGGTGGGCTCAACATCTCAAACCACTTCCACCATTCGCATTGGTACATTTAGCGGATCGCCTGTCTGAAGTAAATGAATGGGCTCTTGCATGCGATGTGATAATTCATGCATTAAAAAGTAGACCGAAAGACTTTGAGATTCACCGACGTCTCGGATGGTATCTTCGCAATCGTGGTGAGAAGCATTATGATAATGCGGAGAAATCTTTTCGTAGAGCATTAGAGTTGAATCCATCAGACCCTGAAACGATTGGAATGCTTGCTGGTCTATTAAAACGCCAAGAGAGATTCTCAGAATCTGCTGAACTTTATTCCCAAGGTGCGACCCTTTCGCCAAACAATCTCTATATGAAGGTAAACCAAGCTGCTGCAATGATTTTATCTTCACCAACAGAGCCTGAATCGGCCATTAAACTATACGATAATCTATATCAGGATTTAACTCGATCAGGGGAGAAAGTGGCAGATGAATGGACCCACTTGGTTTGTGGTGAAGCCGCCTTTGTAATTGGTGATCAGCAGTTGGCTAAAAATCATTTCTCACGAGCACATGCATTGTCAACATCACCTATCAATATTTTGTCTCCAGCGGATCAACTTGAACTTTTTGGCAAGTTAGGCTTTCGTACTGATGACGCAATGGAACTTGCTGTTTGGATTCGTTCATTAAGGGATAACTCAGATATGATCGGTGTTCAAGCCTCTGGAGAAAAAAAACGTGATCATGGTTTATTACCTGTTGTGATTCATTTATCTGATATTCATTTTGGTACGAGATTAGATAAGGATGGTAACAGTGTTTGCATGCATCGTTTTAAAGATGGAGATTATTCTCTCCCTCTTTTTCAACATATGCAAAACGAATTTACGGAAGAAAACAGCTATTTTAAATTTGAACCCTCACGAATTGTGTTAGTTGTTTCCGGCGACCTTACTTACACCGCAACACTAAGCGAATTTGAGGAGGCCAATAATTTTTTAGAATCTTTCTGCCGTGATTTGGGCATTTCTAAAGAGAGAGTTGTCATCAGCCCAGGAAATCATGATGTTGACTGGGCAAGTTCAGCGATTGATCCCACTCGTCGTTTCGATAATTATTTATCGTTCTTGAGGATGTTCTATGGAAAACAATTATTTGAAGAGCTATACCCTCTCATTAAATGGGATTTTACAGTTGCTGGCAAGAGACCGCTTCCAACCGACATAATATCTATAATTAAATTCGATGACGTTGGTATTCACTTTGTTTCGTTCAATTCTTGCGTTTACGAAACGCCAGAACACCATTACGGATTTGTTTCTGGTAAACAAATCAGAAATGCAGAGATGTTGATTCAAAAGCTTGGGCTGGAAAAATCGAATATTATCTGTGCGGTAATGCACCATCACTTGCATCCTTATCCTGAACCTGTTGTGCTAGTTAAGGGAAACGAGCATTGGCACGACCAATCAACTATCCGAGATGGCGCATTAGTTGAGAGATTTCTTGAACGAGCAGGTTTTGATGTTGTCTTCCACGGGCATAAACATAAAGCGCAAGTAAGAGAGACAATTGTCCGTGATCCGTCAATAAATGACGATACTCCACCTTTAATAGTTTTTGGTGGTGGAAGCTGTGGGGTTGAATCAAAAGAGCTTGAACATAGTATTCCAAATCATTACGAGGTGCTTGAATTTCTCTCAGCATATCGAAAGCGTGGAGCGCAGTTTATTAAACTTGACTGGAGAGAAATAGCTATCGCTCCAGGTGCTGACTGGACAACACCAAAACGTTGGATTTTGATGGGATGATGTAGCTTTACCAAAGACTGCTAACAAATCATTCCAGCGGACGGCGTGGGCTTCCGCTTCGCTCCAGCCCACGCCGCCGCTGAATTCGTCGTTATTCGCTTTAATTTCATTCAATCAAACAAAAACGTAAAAATTACTTCTATTATTTATGCTTAGTTTTTTGTTACAATGAATGCAATTGTTTAATAAAATAAATTTTAAGGATTTCGATCAATGATAGAAGAAAAGAATCGCCAAGTATTTATTTCTTATGCGAGCGAAGATAAAAACATTGCAAATAAGATTTATAACGACCTTGTGTCTTTTGGAATAAATACATGGATGGATACTAAAAAACTTGTTGCTGGTCAAAATTGGAAATTACAAATCAATAATGCAATCAAAAAGAGTTCATTTTTTCTGCTTTTGTTATCATCCAATTCAATTTCTAAAAGGGGTTATGTTCAAAAAGAACAAAAAATAGCTCTTGAGCTTCTTGATGAACTGCCTCAAAATAATAATTTCATTATTCCTATAAGGATTGATAACTCAAATCCTTCAAATGATAGGTTACAGGAACTTCACTGGATAGACCTTTTTATATCTTATAAAAAGGGATTTAACCAGCTTCTAAAAATTTTACAAGTGAATCATTGTCAAAATAAATCAAGTTATGAGTTTAACTCTCAAAACTTCTCTATCACTCCAAATAATAACAAACCAATAAAAGGAGGATCAATGGCAAAAATATTTATAAGTGCAGCACAGCATAATCCTGACGCATTAGTAGCGGATGCCTTCCATAATTATCTTGAAAAAGCCGGACATAAAACTTTTTGGGCTGCAGTCAGTATAAAAATTGGAGAGAATTGGTCGCAGCGAATTTCTGACGCATTAAATTCCTGTGACTATTTTATTGTTCTTATTTCAAAAAATTCTCTCCACCGAGACATGGTTACAGAAGAGGTCAGGAAAGTTAAGGAAATGCAACAAAATAGATCATCTGATTATCCAGTTATCCTTCCTGTGAGGTTAAATTTGCCAATAGGTTCTGATACTAATTATGATTTGGCAGGTTACTTAAATAGAATTCAGCAACGTATATGGGAAAGCGATTCAGATACCGAAATTATAATCAATGAAATTTTGAACGTTATAAATAATAATCATATTCCAAAACTACTCGAAGATAAAGAAATAAGTATTCAGAATATAAATACAGATGATGTTCCTCCTCCAAACGCACCTCTGGAACTTCCTGAAGGACAGGTTCGAATCGATTCACCTTTTTATGTAGAAAGAGCTATTGATAAAAATTGTTTTGATGAAATTTTAAAACCAGGCGCTTTAATTCGTATCAAAGCCCCTAGACAATATGGTAAAACCTCATTGCTTTCTCGTTTGATTAGGTATGCTACAAATCATGATCATAGAGTTGTATCGTTGAGTCTTCACTTTTTGGATCAAGCGATTATCAACGATCTTGAAAAATTGTTAAAACTGATTTGCAATTATACAGCGTCAAGATTAAAAATTCCCTCTCAAATGGAAGATTATTGGGATGAATTTATGGCTTTGAAGATGAGTTGCAGTAACTATTTTGAAGAGTATATTTTGGAAAATTTAAACACACCGGTTATTCTTGCCATAGATGAAGCAGACAGACTTTTTTCAATAAAGCATATTTCTGATGATTTTTTCAGTATGATTCGTGGTTGGCATGAAGAATCAAAAGTCAATTCTGTTTGGGAAAAACTGAAAATAATTCTTGTTCACTCCACTGAAGCTTATCTGGCTGTAAATAATATCAATCAATCCCCATTTTACAATGTTGGTTTTGAGGCAAAACTTCCACCTTTTACCACTGATGAAATCAAATATCTTGCAGTTAAACATGGAATCCTACTTAAAAATAATGATATTAGTAAAATTTACATGTCAATTGGAGGCCATCCTTACCTTGTTAGAAGAGCTTTTTATGAAATGGCAAACAATCATCTCAATTTTGAAGAATTGATGGATAATGAAACACTAGGCGAAAGTCCATTTGGTGATCATTTGAGACGTTCTTTGTGGAATCTTAAAGAAGATAAGAATTTGGTTGATGCGATGTCTAACATTTTGAATGAAAAAAATTGTAAGGATGATAGAATATGTTATCTTTTGCAGGCTGCTGGTTTAATTAAAGGTGATCCACCAGATGTCGAAATTAGTTGTTTATTATATGAAAATTATTTGTCAAAACATTTTAACCGATAAATTAATTCGATAATTTAGGAGTACAGATGGAAAACAAAATTGATAAATCATATTTTCAGCCTGGCGGGAGTCTACCAGCTAATTCTCCCAATTATGTCAAGCGAGAATCAGATGATATTCTATTCAATTATTTAAGAGATGGAAAATTTTGCTATATTTTAACGGCACGTCAAATGGGAAAATCAAGTATGCGAGTTCAAGTCGCACGTCGTCTTGAAGCAGATAAACACTCCTGTGTAAACATTGATCTAACGTCTATCGGAAGCCTGGATACAACATCTGAACAATGGTATTATAGTCTTTTGAATAAAACATGTAGGGACTTAAAACTTCCGGGAAGTATACTGAAAAAATGGTGGAGAGATAATCTAGATTTATCACCTGTTAATCGTTTTAGCTCATTTATTGAACAAATACTTTTGAAACAGATTCAAGGAAGCATTGTAATATTTATTGATGAAATCGATTCTATTTTGAGCTTAGACAGAAATAAATTCAGTACAGATGATTTTTTTGCAGTTATTCGTCATTGTTATAACTCACGAGTAGATGATCCTGAGTATAATCGACTTACTTTTGCATTAATGGGCGTTGCCACTCCGAATGATTTAATGCAAGACCCATCTAGAACGCCTTTTAATATTGGTTATCATGTTGATCTTGAGTCTTTTGATTTTGAAAACTCAATGCCTTTACTTGAAGGACTTAAAGGACTTCAGGTCGGACCTGAAAAATTGTTGAAAGCAATTTTGAATTGGACATGTGGACAACCATATTTAACCCAAAAAATTTGCCACAGTCTTGTGTCCAATCATAGAGATGTAACCGATGTAACAGCAGTTGATCACCAAGTTGAAAAACTTTTTCTTACCGAGGAATTTGAAGATCATAACTTAAAAAATGTAAATAACCGAATCTTGCTTCATGAAAAATACAACATTCAAATGCTTGAAATCGTTCAACAACTATTAACAGGACAAAAAATTGAAGCAAATGATGGCGATTTTGGGCAGATTTACCTAAAACTTTCTGGCCTTGTAAAAAAGAAAGACACTCACCATGTTATTAGAAACAAAATTTACCAGAATATTTTTAACGAAAGATGGCTTAAAAATGCAATGGGAAAAATCAAACGACCTTTTGCAGAAGCCATGCAAAACTGGTTGGAACTTGGAAAACCTAAATCAGGTGCTTTAAGAGGCGAAATTCTAACGCAGGCATTAGAATGGGCTCAAAATCGTGAAGATATTACCCCTACTGAAAATGAATTTCTTAATTTCAGCCAACTTATTCGCATGGAGGAAAAAGAAAAAGAAATTGAGTTGCTTTATACACAAAGACTTAGAACTAGAAATCGAGTGTTGGTTTTTGCATTATTTATTGCAATAATTACTGGACTGATCTCAGTTTACTATGCTTTTGAAGCCAGTAAACAGGCCAAAATTGCTGACGAACAAAAGAATATCGCTTTAATGCAAAAAATTGTTGCTCTAAATAATTTAAAAAATTTCAAAGAATCAATCTGTTCTTTAGATCAAAAAGCAGAGTGCCGTCTAGAACTAGTGGAATTTTTGTACAAAAAAAAAGATATATTAGAAACTCTTAAAAGCACACCTACTAGTGAACAGATGTGTCTGCATTTCGATGATTTGCTCAAAGCTCTTAATGAAAGAGCCAATTATGCTACAGGTACTGATTATGCTGATATAGTCAAATTAAGAAGTGAAAAAGAAGATAAAGTGAGTTATCCTATTGATATAAAAACTAAAAGTGGAAAAACTCTTGAAGATTTTCACGTTCCAGAAAACTTAAGGCAAAATGATCACCAGTTGATAAATTTAGTTCTAAGAAGTGAAAGCATGAACGATGATGAAAGGCAGTATTGGTTTAATCTCACAAACATAATGAGTCAGGAACAAATTGAAAAATTAAGAGGTATTTTAGTAAGAGAAAGAAAAAGGTTAGATGAAATTAACAGTAATTATGGAAGGAATAAAGAAGATCCAAAACTTTCATTGGAAAGAATAATCAAACGCTTAGATTATATTTCAAAGGGAATAAGCTCATATCATGCTTTTCATATATTTCCTGAAATTGATAGTATCAAATCTCAATGGGATGAAAAAGATTTTAATGATATTGAATTAAAGTTCTTCTCCTTAAAAGACAAATTCGCCAATTTGCATGAATATTATTTTACTTTAAGCAATCTTTATTTTTGCCAAGAAAGATTAGAAAAAGCCATAGAATATATGAATCATGCTATTTCTGAAAAACCAAATAAGATAAAATATCTTGAGCGACTTGCAGAATACTTTACATTAGGAAAAAAATATGATGAAGCACAATCTCTTTATCAGCAAATGACTTCAATGCTGTCTAATTATCTTCAAGTTATTGATTCTGATAAAACCCAATTCCACCATGCATCATTATTGATGAATAGTGGAAATTGTTTTATCTTCAACAATAAGAATGAAAAAGCTCAACATGTCTATGAGAAATCATTTAATATTTTTAATGAATTAATAAAAAACAAATACGATGAAAAAGCACTCATACGCTATTTTGATAAATTTTCAATTAGTTCTTTACTATATGAAGACAGGAAAGAATATAAAATCGCATTTTATTATAGAAAAGTACAAATTTTGTTTCTTGAAAAATTAATTGAGCAAAACAAGAGCGAAGTACATTTAAAAAAGTATTATAAGAGTTTATGGAAAGCATCTTTTTACTCAGGAAAAATAAAACAATATAAGGAAGCTTTGGACTATAGGCGAAAATGTATCATTATCATAGAAGAACTACTTAGAAAAGATGACAATAATAAAGAATTATTAGATGATTATAAAAATTGCCTTAATTCTGCATCTTTTTATGCAAAAAAAAGTAATAATTATGAAATAACTTTATCATACAACAAAAAAATGATTAAAATTGCAGATAATCTTCTTGATGAGGAACGTAATAAGGATAATTTAGTATTCTATTCAGACGTATTAGGTTCAATGTTCAGTGCAGCAAGTTATTTTAAAGATTATACCAAATTTTTGGAGTATGCTAAAAAAAGTATTGATATAGGTAAAGAATTAAATATAAAATTTAATGATCCAAATGAACTACTTTCGAATTATCTTAATATTTCTTGGTATCAGTTAGAAAATCAAAAATTTAATGATTCTATATTATCATCACAAGAGGGTTTGAAGATAGACCCGGAGTATATAAGCTTATATACAAACCAAGCTCATGGTTATTTATTTAGCAATCAATTTGAAAAAGCTAAATCAATATACAAGAAATATAAAGGAAAAACATTGGAAGATGGAAATGAACTTTGGAATGATATTATCATTGATGATTTTCAAAATTTGAGAGAAGTTGGAATTTTTCATCCAAAAATGATTGACATTGAATTTTTATTGGATGTGTATATTCAAGATATACAGTTTTTATTAAATAAAACAAGAGATGATGCATGTTCAGTTAGTAATTCACTAGATGAGCAAACAATAAAAGCTATAAAACTATTTCAAAAAGAAATAGGGGTTCAAGTTGATGGTAAGCCTTCTGCTGAGTTATTGAATCAATTGATATTAAGAGTGTATAATCATGGATTACTGAGCCCCAAGAATATATAGATTAAATAAAAATTAATAATTAATATTTACATAATTCAGATTGAAAATATAGTACACGTAGTGACGTTTTTTAATATTTGTCAAACAGTAAAAGTTACTTATAAAATGGTTAATCAGCATTAATTCAATCCAGTTATGTGCGAATAACCCAGCACTCCACAGGACGTCAAAAGCAATCGCGTTTTTTACAAGTTGGTAATTTATTGGCAAAAGAACGTTATCGTTTCAAAAGTTATTCCATCTTTGCTTTTGCCGCCTGTGAGCTTAGTGTTATATTCGTAAACTTGGGGGCGTAGGGGCCCGTTACATTCTGTATTTATTGATTTAAAGTTTGTTTTACATTTTTTCCACATAGGTTTGATTTTGA
>Ga0272440_1003051_pt1 | contig 12686 bp, 8 predicted proteins | sample SSMMMBAug17_FD_192440 | JGI IMG/M metagenome (GOLD analysis project Ga0272440, IMG submission 192440) | Marine sediment archaeal communities from Little Sippewissett salt marsh, Falmouth, MA, United States - SSM-MMB-Aug17 | ecosystem: Environmental > Aquatic > Marine > Wetlands > Sediment ...
TTTCCATTCAGCGTTGGGCTTTAGCCCTACGCTGTTCTTGGATTTGCCGAAATAAATCATTTTTCAATGATCATCAATGAATGTCCGACTTTTTTGGAATGCGCCCATGGGGAACTTATTTTCCGAGCATTCCTAAGAAATGCGCTGATAATAACTTCCCCATTATTGATATTGTTCGTTTTGAGATAAAGGTCGTGTAGAGACGTAGCCTTCTATGTCTCTACACGACCTTTTTTTGTACAATCAAGAAAATGAGCATTTTCCAAGATTTCCTAACCTAAGTTTGAAACATATGTATAGCGACCCTGAAACCCCGAAATTTCCATTCAGTGTAACCAAAACTGCCGGAGCAAAGTTTATTATCGTTTTTTGAACCAGGATTACGCTGAAGAAGATGAATAAGATGATTTTAAAGTGTTTTTTTTTCATCTTATTCATCTTCTTCAGTGAATCCTGGTTCAATAAGGATGGGCAAATTTTATTTTACAGTCAATTTATTTTGGTTACACTCCTTTCCATTGACAATAGAAACTTTCACTGATAATCTCCATTCTAAATAGAAATAAAATTCCAAGGGGTAATACATGAATCGTTCTGCTTTAAAAACAGTCATTCTGGATCAAGAAAATATTTATATGGCGTCAGATTGGGTTAAACGAGATACATTCGATGAAATATCCAGCAGACATGATGAGCCATTTATATCAATTATTTCAGGTATTCGACGATGTGGAAAATCCACCTTGCTTTTTCAGTTAAAAAATTATTTTGATGGTTATTATCTTAATTTTGATGATGATCGCCTGGTGGGTTTTACAGTTGAAGATTTTCAATGTGTCGATGAAATATTTCACGAGTTGTATGGAGAAAAGAGTGTATACTATTTTGATGAAATCCAAAATATTGACCAATGGGAAAGATTTGTCAGGCGATTGCATCAATCTAACAAAAAAGTATATATTACTGGTTCCAATGCCCGATTGTTAAGTAAAGAACTGGGCACACATTTAACCGGACGTTTTGTTGAATATCGCATTTATCCCTTTTCATTTTCAGAATATCTGAACTTCAAACAAATAACATATCGTTCCACGGCTTTTTTCCTGACAAAGGAAAAGTCAAAACTCTTGAGCGCGTTTCAAAAATACTTCATATCCGGTGGTATGCCCGAATACCTTCAAACAAATAATCCAAATTATATCAAATCATTGTATGAAAGCATCCTGTACAGGGATATTCTTGTGAGATATCATATTGATAACGAAAAAGCCATGAAAGAACTTTTTCTCTTTGCTTTCAGCAATATTGGGAAACCAATCAGTTTTAACAAATTAAAGAATAAGTTGGCATTAAAAAGCACAACAACCATAAAAAATTATTTTGACTATTTTGAAAACAATTTTGTTGTATTTTTGCTTTCCAAATATTCTCATTCTCTTAAAAAAAATATTTATGCCAATAAAAAAATGTATGTTATTGATAATTCTTTTTCCAATCTCCTTGGATTTAGAAGCACTGAGGATCATGGACGATTTCTTGAAAATATTGTTTTCATTGAGCTGCTTAGACATGGTGAAGATATTTATTATTATCAAGAAAAAAATGAATGTGATTTTATTGTCAAAAAAGGCACACAAATATTGTATGCTATTCAGGTGTGCTATGAATTGAATGAGAGAAATAAAGAGAGAGAATTTAATGGACTTCTTGACGCAATGAATGCATTTCGGCTCAAAACAGGTTATATATTAACATTTGCGGATGATGATCAGGTGGCGATAGATGAACGCGAGGTTATCATTATGCCTGTCTGGAAGTTCTGTCTGACTTTTCATTAATCCGAAGGAATGCGATGAAAATAATTTCCCCATTATTGATATTTTTCGTTTTAAGGTAATTGTACTGTAGAGACGTAGCATGCTACGTCTCTACACGACCTTATGTACGATCAAGAAAAATGAGCATGTTATTTTTAGAGCATTCCTAAGAATGTCAAATTATGCAAAACTTTATCAAAGCGCAACAGAACAATCTATCTCGATTGCAGGAAAGTCAAGCAGAAGATAGAGAAACATCTTCAATTGAAGAAGAAATTATCGAACTCGTGGAACAGGATGATGATGAGGTCGATGACATATATGATGTATGTTTATTACTTGAAGGCACGTACCCATTTGTTGCTGGCGGAGTATCATCATGGGTGCATAACCTGGTCAGAGCTTTACCGGAGTTTTCTTTTACCGGAATTTGTATTCTTCCCACAGAAAAGGAAAAATGGGTTGTAAAATATGATGTCCCTTCCAATTTTAAGGACTTGAAGGTCGTCTATCTTCATGATTATAACATTGGTGATCGAACAAAACACAGAAACAAAAGGTTTCGTCGCGATTTTCGGAAGATCAAACGATTTCATCAAAAATTATTCGATGGCGATTTTTCAGATTTTGAAAATATTCTACCTGTCTTTCAAGGCAAAGAGAAATCCAGATTTACTGCCCATGATCTGGTTTATGGCAAAGATGCCTGGCAGTTATTGCTTGAATTTTATAAACCAGAAGTTAACAGTGAATCATTTATTGATTATTTCTGGACATTTCGATTTATTCATTTACCACTCATTAAACTGTTAACAGCCCCAATTCCATTGGCAAAAGTTTATCATACAGTATCAACAGGTTATGCGGGTTTGCTAGGCGCTACTGCAAAATGTACATATCACAAACCCTTACTCCTGACAGAGCATGGCATCTATACCAAGGAACGAAAAATTGAAATTTCTCAAGCCGAATGGATATATGTTGCTGGTGGTGAACGTATTCAGGTGCAAACCAATCTGGGTTTTTTTCAAAATTTATGGGTCAGTTTTTTTGAATCCATGGGACGTCTGACCTATCAAAAGGCCAATGAAATCTATACACTTTACGAAGGCAATCGACAATTGGAAATTGAATATGGCGCAGATCCATGTAAAACATTTATCATTCCCAATGCAATCAATATTGAAAAATTCCAGGAACATCCAAAAGAACCGAAAGAACCCGGCGATCCCTTTATTGTGGGTTTTGTTGGACGTGTGGTGCCAATAAAAGATGTAAAAACATTTATCCGTGCCTGTAAGGTTGTGTCACTTCATGTGCCAAATGTTAAGTTTTATATTATGGGTCCGCGTGATGAAGATCCTCAATATGATCGGGAGTGCGTTGAACTTGTGTCAATGTTAGGCATGGAGGAACTTATTGTATTCACTGGACGAGTCAATGTAAAAGAATATTACCCCAAAATTGATTTACTTGTGTTGACCAGCATCAGTGAAGCCCAGCCGCTTGTTATTCTTGAAGCAGCATGTTTGGGCGTGCCATCAGTGGCATCTGATGTTGGTTCATGTGACGAATTGCTGCTTGGTAGAACCGAGGAAGACAAAGCATTGGGGCCTTCAGGAATTATTACACGTGTTGCCGACCCTGATGATACAGCACAAGCCATTACAAAAATCCTTCAAAATGAAGATCTACGCAAACAGATGTCTGAATCTGCAATTCAGCGCGTTGAAGAATACTACAAGGAAAGCGATCTCAACGATCGATATCGTAGTATTTATATTAAATATATCACAGCACCAACTGAAATAACCGGAACATCATAACACATTAAATATTTGGCATAAATAAATTTTTGTCTTGATCAAATCTATCTAAATCTTTAAAATAGGTCTTTAATATGTATTCGCAAATGATTTCTTATTGAGATATACATTATGAAAGGATTAATCGTATGTCAGGAAAAAGCAGCATATTTGTTGTAGATGACAATGACAGCAATATTGATGTTTTGGTTGAAGCACTGGGGAATGATTATGATATCAGCGTCGCGCTGGATGGCGAATCCGCTCTCGAAGATATTGAGTCCCATCCGCCATCATTGATCCTTTTGGATATTATGATGCCTGGAATTGATGGCCTTGAGGTCTGCCGACGTATCAAAAACAGCCCAACCCTGGGAAATATTCCAATTATTTTTCTATCAGGAAAGGATGACTTAAAAAGCAAAACGCTGGGGTTTGAACTGGGTGCTGTGGATTATATTACAAAACCATTCCAACTCTCCGAGCTAAAAGCCCGGGTAAAAACTCACATTGAATTAAAACGTTATAGAGACCATATTGAAGCCCTTGTTAAAGAACGTACCGCTGAGCTTGTAAAAGCAAACGCCAACCTTCAGGAACTATTAAAAAATGAACGCCAATTGACTCTCAAAGCCCAGGAATCTGCAAAAGCAAAAAGCAATTTTATCAATGTGGTCTCTCATGAATTGCGTACACCTTTGAATGCCATTATTGGCATGAATGGCCTTATTCTATCATCAGATATTGATCCTGAGAACAAAGAATATGCAATTATTGTCAGGGACAGTTCAAATAAACTGCTCGGCATTATAAATGACATACTCGACTTTTCTGAAATTGAAGCCGGCAAAATGACCCTTGCAACTGATACGTTCAGATTGGATGCCATTGTTCAGGAAGTTTCACAATGGATTGCAGAAAAAGAAGGTAACCTTGTGATCGATATCAATCCAGAAATCCCCAACATTTATATTGGGGATGCCATGCGCCTGAAAAGAATCATTTCCAATTTAATAGATAATGCGATCAAGTTTTCAAATGAAAAACTTGAGGTCACACTAAAAGTCAGGCATGACCTTAAATCCTTCGAACACATTTATCTTTATTTCGATATAATGGATAATGGCATTGGTATTTGTTGTTCGGATATTGAAAAATTATTTAAAGAACCATTTACACAAGTGGAAGACGCGTACACACGATGTTATGGCGGGCTCGGTTTGGGCTTATCTATTTGCAAAAGTCTCGTGATAATGATGGGTGGGGATATCCACGTAAAAAGTGAGCCGGATAAAGGAAGCACTTTTTCTTTCTCCGCCTGCTTTACATATGTGTACGACAAAACACCTTTTGAATTTCCAAAAGGCGTAACCAATATATTCAGTGATCAGGAAATAAATTATGTCAGTACTGATTGACAATCAACAAAACAGTTATCCAATAGATATTGTTCGTTTGAAAAAAATTGGGCAATTTTTGTTGGATGCGCTTGAACTCTCAAACGCCGAGTTATCTATTGTTTGCGTCAGTGATGATGCCATTGCCAGATTGAACGAACAATATCGTAATAAGACCGGTCCAACCAATGTATTGTCCTTTTCCATGCAGGAGGGTGAATATTCTCATCTGAGCCAAAATATGCTGGGCGATGTTGTTTTATCGGTGGATACAGTTTTACGTGAAGCGAAAGAATCCAACATTTCATTTGAACATCGATTGTATTTTTTGTTGATTCATGGGCTGCTCCACCTCATTGGCTATGATCATGAAACCTCTGATAAGGATGCCCAAAAAATGGACCAGCAAACCCAGTCGTTATTTCAAAAACTCGTGGAAAGTCCCCTGATGATTCAATCTGATGATGTCCAAAAAAAAATGATTGCTTTGGCCAAACAAATCCAACATCATCAATATTTGTATTATATTCAGGCAAAGCCTGAAATATCTGATGCTGAATTTGATCTATTATTTGATGAACTCCTCAGGCTTGAAAAATTATTTCCTGAGCTGGCGTTACCTGAAACACCAACCAGTCGTGTTGGTTCGGATCTGGACAATGCCTTTGAAACAGTCTCTCACAGCAAGCCAATACTGAGCCTGGATAAGTGTTATTCCATATCTGAATTACAATCCTGGGCACAAAAAATTGTCAATAAAGCTGACAGCCCTGTAACTTTTATTCTCGATGAAAAGCTTGATGGCATATCCATTATTCTCACATACAAAGAGGGCTTGATGGTTCAAGCTGCAACCCGAGGAAATGGTGTTACTGGCAATGATATCACAGAGAATGCAAAAACAATTACTGCCATTCCTTTAAAACTGGCATCACCGGTAAATCTAACAGTTAGAGGTGAAGTTTTTATTCGCAAATCAATGTTCAAGGAAATTGAACGCTCTGATGGTATTACTTATGATAGTCCGCGTAATCTCGCTGCTGGCGCAATACGAAGAAAAACAAGTCGTGAAACTGCGAAAATTCCTCTCAATATGTTTGTATATGATGTTGTCGATGGCACAAACCTGCCATCAGACAATCATTATGAACTTCGACATTATCTACATGAGCTGGGATTTCAACTCAATCCGCAAACGTTCTATTATGAAAAAGCTGATGAAAAATTTTGTGCGGGCGTGGCTCAGGCTGCAGAAATGAGAGATACATTGGATTATGAAATTGATGGGCTGGTGGTTAAAGTCAGTGAGCAATCAGTTAGAGAAAATCTGGGCGTTACCGGTAGATTCCCTCGATGGGCAATGGCTTACAAGTTTGAATCCCCTCAGGCAACCACCCATATCAAAGGAATTGATATTCAAATCGGTCGATTGGGACGTATTACCCCTGTGGCACGACTTCATCCGGTTCGTGTGGGTGGGGCTAAAATTACAAATGCGACCTTGCATAATCAAGATTATATTGACGAATTGGGCGCATCTATTGGTGACACAGTTAGAATATCGCGACGTGGTGATGTCATTCCTGCTGTTGAAGAGGTATTGGATAAACAGTCTGATTCTGCACCTGCCTGGAAAATGCCATCACACTGTCCATTCTGCAATACACCGCTTGTCAAAGATGGTGGGCATCATTTTTGTGAGAACACTGCGTGTCCCCAACGACAAAAAGCGAGTTTGATTCATTTTGCAGGCAAGACAGGCATGGATATTGAAAATCTGGGCCCTAAAACCATTGAGCTTCTTATCGATAGAAAACTGATTCAACGCATGGAAGATGTTTACACCTTTGATCCAGAACAATTGACAGGCGTGGAAGGCTTTAAAGATAAGAAAATTGCAGCAATCAAACGCGGCATCGCGGAAAGTATAAACAGACCCTATGAAACTGTATTGGCCGCACTTGGGATTAAAAACTTGGGAATGGGGCTGATTAAATTGCTGGTTCAATCTGGCATTGATTCCTTTGATAAATTGATTGATATCGCTAACAATAATGAATTTACATCTCTTACCGAAATTAAAGGCGTGAAAGACAATATTGCAAAATCAATCATTCAAAGCTTTCAGGATTCTGAACTTTTACAAACTATAAATACGTTAAAAGAAGTGGGATTACATACAAAAGCAAAAATTATTGCCCAACCTGAAAGCACTGATCAGCGCATGAAAGGCCAGCGATGGTGTATCACCGGCCAATTTGATAATTTTAAACCCAGAAGTAAAGCTGGTGATGAAATTGAAAAACGCGGCGGCATTCTTGTTGGATCTGTCAGCAGTAAAACAACACACCTCCTGGCTGGAGAAAAGGCTGGAAGTAAGCTGAAAAAAGCGCAAGAGTTGGGTGTTTCTGTTGTGAATGAAAAAGATTTTCTGGATATGATTGGTATTGTGCTGTAGAGACGAAGCATGCTAAGTCTCTACACGTTCAAAAGGCAGTCGAAAACAATATCCTGGGCATCATAAAATCCCAGGATATTGTAATTCATTGGCAGGCAAAAATTATCCCTTCATTTCCTGAACTTTTTCAGTCAATTCTGGAATAATTTCAAGGATATCCCCTTCAACACCAATATCTGCTACTTGAAAAATGGGTGCTTTGGGGTTTTTGTTAATGGCAATCATAAATGGCGAGCCTTTAATGCCTCCCAGATGCTGGAACGCACCGCTGATTCCCAAAGCCATATAAATTTTTGGCTTGACTGTCTTTCCTGATGTTCCCACCTGGCGTGATTTTTCCATCCATTTGGCATCAACAATGGGTCGCGAGCAAGAATAGTCAACGCCCATTGCTTCAGCGAGATCTTTAACCATATCAATGTTGTCTTCTTCTTCAATACCACGTCCAACAGAAACCAGAACTTCTGATGTACTGATATCCACATCACCCACTTCAGCTTCAACAGTTTCCAGATATTTACGATGGGTTTCTGGGATTTCAATTTCACCGGATTTGTCAACAACAGAGCCGCTCACAGCGGGTTTTTCTTCAGATGCAAATACGCCAGGACGCACAGTGATAACCGCACCACCAGACAAATCACAGGTATTATGCGTGCTGACCATGCCTGAAAATTCTTGTCGGACAAACTTTCCAGTGGTGCCATCCATGCCTTCAATATCTGTAACATCGGCAATGAATGCGGAATTTGTACGAATGGCAAGACCAGGCGCCATATCCATTGCCAGATATTCATGGGCCAACAGAATGACAGCATTTTCTGGAAGGAGTTTGGGCAATAGTCTTCCCATGATTTCGCCATCAGGATAGGCTAGCGCTGCATTGTCGACTTTCCAGATCTCATTATATGCAGCACTGACTTCCTGACAGACATTATCAATGCCAGAGCCAGCAACAATGGCTGTCACCGGAGCATCGGAGGCCAGTTTTTTTGCAGCCAGCGCCAATTCAAAAGCTGTGTCATCAGCTTTACCATCTTTATTTATGATATACGCAAAAATCTGCATTATTTGATACCTCCTTTGGATTTCAGGATTTCAACCAGTTTTTCGACAATTTCATCAGTGTCACCTTCAAGCATTTCAGCACCTTCACCCAATACAGGCACAAAATAATCCAATGTTTTTGTTTTGGCGCCAGCATCACCAATAGTTGATGCATCAATGCCCAGATCGGATGCGCTCATTGTTGGGATTTCAACTGATGCGACTTTTCGGATACCACGAATGCCAACATATCGGGGTTCATTGATTCCTGTCTGGATTGACAAAACGCATGGCAGTTTAATTTCGTGAATTTCTTGATTGCCACCATCAATTTCGCGACCAATTTTTAAAGTGCTGTCATCCTTAACTTCAATTAGGTTGACAAGAGATGCAAATGGACGATCCAACATGGCTGCCAGCATGGCACCAGTTTGTGCAGCACCTGTATCAGATTGCGCACCGGTTAATATCAGATCGTAATTGCCTTTGTCCACTGCAGCTTTCAAAACTGTTGCCAATCCACGACCATCAGACTTTTCAAATGCATCATCAGACAAAAGGATACCATTATTTGCACCCATTGCCATTTCACGACGAATAATTTCTTCGGATTCATCATCACCGATAGCCATTACTGTAACAGATCCTCCCACTTTATCTACAATTTGAATGGCTTCTTCAACAGCATAGTTGTCCCATTCGTTGATCGAATAGACCAAATCGTCGCGTTCGATATCAGAGCCCTCACTGTTAACCTCAATTTCATTTTCTGAGGTATCAGGAACTCTTTTCACACAAACCAATATTTCCATATTATCCTCCAATAAAATCCATTGCCGGAAAAAAACGTATTCCGGCAGTGGATTACTATTTATTGCAATGCAAGGTAGTCACCTTGCATTTTGTTTATTTAATAATTTGCTGATCCACAAGTTCGGCCAGATCAATCGCTCGTATTTTTCCCTCATTCCCACTGGTTTTAATACCATCTTCAATATTGACCATACAGAATGGGCATGCTGTAACAATTACAGTAGCGCCGGCTTCCGCTGCCATCTGAACACGTTCTTTGCCCATACGCGTTTCTTCTATTGGCTCATAAAAAAGCATCAGGCCACCACCACCGCAGCAGAATGAACGATCCCGACAACGTTCCATCTCAACACGTTTCAATCCCGGGATGGCATCCAGAACAGTTCGCGGTGCATCATAAATCAGGTTGTGGCGTCCCAGATAACAGGGATCGTGATACACATATATGTCTCCCTGATTTTCCAGAGGATTGAACCGAATCTTACCTTCTTGAATCATTCGATATAAAAATTCACTCACATGCTCTACTGGTGGTAAATTATCGTAGTCTTTTTTCAGTGCGTTGAGCGCATGGGGATCGGCTGTAATAATATGCTTGACACCAGAATCTAAAATCGCTTTCGTATTCTTTTGTTTTAAGTCTTGAAACAACATTTCCTCGCCAAACCGGCGGACTTCATGACCAGAATCTTTTTCTTCAGGGCCCAATATACCAAAATCAATACCACAGGCTTTTAAGATTCTAAATGATGATTGTCCGATTTCCTGAATGCGATCATCGTAAGATGTAATACTGTCTGCAAAAAATAGAACTTCAGCGGAATCGGCTTTTTTGCCACTGAGAATCTTACATTCATAGCCTTCATTCTTGAGCAAGGGGGTCGTCCAATCGCCACGTTTTTTCTCCATTTTTCCATAAGGATTGCCGCGTTTACCCAACGCATTGAGTGGCTTTTGAAGCGATTGCGGCACCATGCCTTCATCAACCATGCCGCGTCTGAGATCGACAATTTTATCAATATATTCAATGAGCAGCGGGCATTCTTCCTCGCACGCACCACATGTGGTACATGACCAGATTTCATCCTCTTCAAGAATACTACCAATAAGGGGGCCCTTATCAACACTCTCATCTTTTAAGGGGTATTTGTCAAAACAAAAATCTCGGCATTTAATAGTAATAAATCTGGGTGCCAATGGACGTCCCACGTGATTGGCCGGGCATTGATCTGCACATCGGCCACAATCTGCACATGAATAAAAGTCTAATATATGTTTCCATGTAAAATCTTCAAATTTTTTCACACCAAAGGATTCAAGATCATCCAGTTGCTCGTCTGACACACCCCATTTAACCGGTTTGACAGATCCTTTGTTGAGCTTCATGAAAAATACATTGAACATGGATGTGATGACATGAAAATGTTTGCCCAAGGGCAAAAAATTTAAAAATGAAAAGAATATGATTTCATGGACTGTATAGAAAAAAACATGGCAGAACTGTAAGGTAGAATCAGAACATAGGGTAAGAAAATATGTCACAAACCATGTTCCGGTCAGTGGAAACAGTACGTAATGCGTTTCCAGCCCCTTGTTCATATGCGCAGCCAGCTCGCTGCCCTCAAAAAACATATCAGCCACCATTAAGCCGCCGATCATGCCGAGAACGAAAATAGCTTCAGCAGTATGATCTTTTCCATATTTCTCGGGAACTTTGTAACGTTCAGGCTTGTATACACCCCTGCGAATGGCTGCCACAACAACTGCAATAAGGACTGCTGTTGCAGCGATATCTTTTAATACATTATAAATGGTCCCAATCCATGTATTGAACAGCGGTAGCGTATAGCCTGATTTGATCCCTACAATAACAAGGGTTATGGATCGCAATGACAGAATACAAAAGCCAGCAAATATGACAATGTGTAAGACACCCGCCAGCATGTATCTGGGTTGCTTGTATTGTGCAACTGCAAATTTTAGCATATTGAACAAACGCAATCCCAACTGGTCCAGTCTATTGTCTGGTGCTGCCTTTACCAGCGGTTGCATCCGCTGGGCAATGATAAACGTAAAAAGTGCGACACCAATAATGGGAATAACTATGTATAATAGTATAAGCGGAATTCCCAGTATTGTGTACGATGCGGGTGGAATAATTACCGGTTCCATTTTTTCAACAATCTCCTTTTTCATCTTGACTGTCGCCTGTTTTCATACCTTGTACCACTTTATTGATAACAGACGTCAGCCTATTGTTTTTATACGCAAATAAATGAATGAATGCTCATTCAGCATTAACAAAAGTAAATAGCGTTGTCAATAAAAACTAATACAAAGATAAAATCGGCATATCTTGACTCAAACATTTATAGGCATCCTTCATATTTTGTTGAAAAGTAGTTAACACTTTGCCAAAACTTTGATTGTGTTTATCGTAGATACGCACGGCAGTGCGACTACGAGCAGAGAAATGGCAAACATTTGTTTTGTTCATAACTACAAAGATATGATATACTTTACTTTGTAAAAAAACGATCAATCCATATCGATTTGAGGTAATGGTGGACACTTCAGTTTGATTATCACGAAGATGTATGATAAATTAATCATCAATTAAAACAATGCGTATTTTTGTAACATTACAAATAATCTTTCCAGTAATTTTCAATTTGTTCAATATGAACATGTCTGGTCATACAAAGCTGCTCCTTTGCAAAGAAGTGATTTTCAGGTTGATATTTTTGCACGGGCAAAAATGAATAACTACAGTTTGATTGGTAAAGTCAAATGTCGGCATTCTAAAAAATTTTCAATTTCTGAGGCAAAGGCATTTATTGAAAAAATACAGGCGTTAATCAAGCTTGAGAGTTTAAACCAGGAATGGGTGATTGGTATGGTTTATTCTGTCAATGGGTTTTATAAAAATGCGATTCAATTTCTGGTAAAGCATGGGATTGCGTGGAGTGAACATGATGGCTGGCTTACCTGTGCAGAGAAGAATAGGGGACGTCTATGATTTTATGCTTTTCTTTGAAAGTTTCAAAGTATCAACCTCTAGCCGATAAAAGCATAAAATCATAGACGTCCCCTTTTTATACGCAAACAATTGAAAAAGGCAAAAAGAATTTCACTATGTCATGAATGGGCGACAAACTTAAAAAAAATAGGGCGCATTCCAAAAAAGTCGGACATTCATTGATGATCATTGAAAAATGATGAATTTCGGCAAATCCAAGAACAGCGTAGGGCTAAAGCCCAACGCTGAATGGAAAAAGGACGCTAAAGCGCCCTCAATACCATTAAGCAAAGTATCAATAAATTGGTTGATCTTTTCAATATGGATAAA
>Ga0272440_1003052_pt1 | contig 12685 bp, 10 predicted proteins | sample SSMMMBAug17_FD_192440 | JGI IMG/M metagenome (GOLD analysis project Ga0272440, IMG submission 192440) | Marine sediment archaeal communities from Little Sippewissett salt marsh, Falmouth, MA, United States - SSM-MMB-Aug17 | ecosystem: Environmental > Aquatic > Marine > Wetlands > Sediment ...
GATCAATCAAGTTTAATATTTCATTTTGGTACATGTCTTTTTCATGTTTTAATTGTTTAATATCTTTTTCAAATTGGGTTTTAATAAGCCTTAATCGGGCAATTTCAACTTGAATATCATTTTGTTGTTTTGATGATGTTGCTTTTGATGTTTCATGAGAAGAATTTTCCAAAAAATTATCTGATGTATCTATACAAACCTGATTGCAGCTGTTCATTGATGACAAATTAATGTGCCCATCAACTTGCATAATTGGGTTGACAGTATCTATATGATTCTTATTCGGCATCGCTGGCTTGATTATTTGGGCGGGTTCACCTTTTTGATTTTTTTTTCTTCGTCTCTTTCTCCTTTTTTTCTTCGCAACAGTATCTTCTGTGTTGATAAGGTTTAACGAACTGTTCAAATCTGATGATAAACGCTCTTTTTCTATCGTTTTATGCACAGTTTCACTGCTATTTTGAATTTTTGGTTCTTGTTCATTAACACGTTTTCTTCGTCTTATTATTGCAGATCTAATATTTATATCTTCAATCTTTTGATTTTGTTTTGCATTAAAACTATTTCGTATGGTCAAGACCTCTTGATTATCCAAGGCGCTCATGTGAGAACGTACTGATATTTTTAATTTTTTCATTCGGTCCAAAAGCACTTTGTTCGTTAAATTAAGTTCTCTGGCAAGTTCATGCACCCTGAGTTTTGCCATTTCTCTTTTCCCTATAATAAAAAAATAAATTTTGAACAATATCAATAAATGGGGACGTTATTTCAAAGATTTTCTTATCATAATAAATAAACACTGTCAATATGATCAGAAAAATTTGACACTCTTCAGTTATTCTTTCGCACGTTTGACAGGAGCAGGTTTATTCTCCTAAAATACATCCAAAATTTGCACCATATCCTTTGGCAGAGGCGCAACAATATGCATTGTATGTTTTGTACTCGGATGAATAAATTTCAATTCTTTCGCATGAAGCATCTGGCGGTTGATCTTTTTTAATTGCGCCTGTACATTCGCTTTCTGATTATACAGATTTCTTTTTCTACCATAAAGCGGATCTCCAACAATGGGATGATTGATTGCCGAAAGATGGACACGTATTTGATGCGTTCGACCGGTCTTTAAAAGCACTTCCAATAGTGTAAAATGCTCAAATTGAGAGGATACTTTCCAATGTGTTTCTGCGCTTCGGTATCGTCGGGCATGTATGGACATTTTTTTTCGATTCGTTGGATGGCGACCTATTGGAAAATCGATTATGCCTTGTTTTTTTTTCATTTGGCCATGTACAAGCGCATTATATTTTTTTTCAATGGTTCTTTCTGAGAAGGCATTGTTCATAAAAACTTGTGCGGATCTGTTTTTGGTAATCAAAAGACATCCAGTGGTATCTTGATCCAGACGATGGACAATTCCAAAACGATCCACCTTGGAAAACTGCACAGAATTATAATATAATAGCGCATTGACCAATGTTCCATTTTCATGGCCTGGGGCTGGATGAACAACTAATCCTGGCTGCTTATTTACAATTAACAAATCATTATCTTCATACAAAATATCTAGGGGGATTGGTTCGGGAAGAAGGGTATGTGGTTCGCATTCAGGAATGGTAATCGTTATCTGATCTCCTGCTCGTACCAGATAACCTTGTTTTTTTAAGTGTTGATTGACATGTATACAGTCTGATTTTATCAGACGTAAAATATACGATCGAGTATATTGGGGCATCAATTGCGAAATAAGTTTATCAATACGAGTTTGCGCGTTTTTTTCAGTAACAGCAATGTGATGTGTATGCAAGTCAGTCTGCCTGATCATTGGATTCAGGTTTCGTTAACTCCGCGTTTGACTTACAGTCACAAGCATGCTTACTGTCTGCATCGCTTAATGTGGCTTTGTCTTCAGGTGTTTGATTTTCAGCTTCTGCTTGCGTCTCTGATTCTATGAGGACTGGCTCAAATAATGCATTGATTTCATTAAGAATTAGCTCTTCCTCACATTTCCTGGCAATCGACAATTCTTTAACCAGTAGACATTGTGCAGTATCAAATAATTTTCGTTCACCAAAAGATAATTCTTTGTTCACTCGCAATAAAAATAAATCGCGAAATACGCCTGCAACTTCATATAAAGAACCAGTTTTAATCTTTTCCATATATTCTCGATACCGACGATTCCAGGTCTGATTATCTTGCGGCAAATCACGTTCTTGCATGATATCATAAATTTTGGGGATATCAGTTTCGGAAAGAAGCGTGCGAAGTCCTACTGACGATACATTTTGAACAGGAATCATAATAACCATATCATTTTCCAAAATTTTCATTATATAAAAACTTTGGATATTGCCATTAACATCTCGATTTTCAATTGCCTCAATTCTTCCAACTCCATGGGCTGGATAAACAGCAAGATCTCCGATCTTAAAGGTTGGAACGGATATTTCTTCTGGTTTTTTTTCAATATGTTCTTCTTTTTCCTGCATAATCTCTATTTTTTTTTAAATATTGATGCTTAATTCCATTTAATATGGATGGGCTTATTAGAAAAAATTTTCAATCATTTGTGAGTATAGCATTTATAAAATCAGAAATCAATTGATTTAACAAAAGAATTCAAAATAATTGAACAAAAAATATAAAAAGTATAAACAAATTCCCGCAAAACAAAAGAGGGATTGACTGTTAGCCAATCCCTCTTTTTTCTAAAATTCTTCTCTAAAGGAAAAAAAGATCGTCCCAGTTATACCAGGAATGGGACCATCAGAAGAGCAACAACGTTCAATATTTTGATCATTGGATTCACTGCCGGGCCTGCTGTATCTTTGTAAGGATCGCCGACTGTGTCACCAGTGACAGCAGCTTTATGTGCATCACTGCCCTTGCCGCCCAAGTGTCCATCTTCAATGTATTTCTTTGCGTTATCCCAGGCGGCTCCACCAGTAGTCATGGAAATCGCAACAAAAAGCCCTGTAACAATACTGCCGATTAAGAGGCCACCCAAAGCGACTTTTCCAAGGAACATGCCCACAATGATTGGGGCGATAACCGGTAATAAAGCCGGAACAAGCATTTCTCTCAATGCAAACTTGGTAACAATATCCACACATGCGGAATAATCTGGTTTGGCCTTATATTCCATGATGCCCGGAATTTCTCGGAATTGACGTCGAACTTCTTCAACAACAGCGCCACCAGCTTTACCAACAGCATTCATTGCAATTGATGCAAAAAGATAGGGGAGCAAGCCACCGAGAAATAAACCAATAATAACATCAACATTACTCAGATCAAATGTGATGTTGGCATCTTTTCCATGAATGGCAAATTCTTGTGTGTATGCAGCAAACAAAACCAAAGCAGCCAAGGCTGCAGAACCAATGGCATAGCCTTTGGTAACAGCTTTTGTTGTGTTTCCAACAGCATCTAATGGATCAGTTACAGCGCGAACGCTTTCATCCATTTCAGCCATTTCAGCAATACCACCCGCATTGTCAGTAATTGGACCATAAGCATCAACAGCAATAACCATTCCTGTCATTGACAACATTGCCATAGCTGCCATAGCAATACCATAGAGACCAGCAAAGTTATATGCTAACATAATACTGATACATATAGCGATAACTGGTGCAGCAGTTGATTGCATACTCACACCCAGACCAGCAATGATATTTGTTGCATGACCGGTTACAGATGCCTGCGCAACATGTTTAACCGGTGCATAAATGCCGGTATAATATTCTGTAATGATAACAATGAGAACAGTCAGGACCAGTCCAATGAGTGTTGAATAATAAATTGCCATGGCATCCAAGCCTTCAACGCCCACAAACATTTTTTTGATTGCATAATAGAATACAATACCCGAAAGAATAGCTGCCCCAAACATTCCTTTATATAAGGCACCCATAATATATTCACTATCGCCCAAGCGAACAAAGAAAACAGCAATAGCTGATGCGATAACTGAGATTGCGCCTAATGCAAGCGGTAAAACTGTGGGAATATCAGTATTGGGAAACAAAAGATGCCCCAAAAGCATTGCAGCAACAGCTGTTACAGCATAGGTTTCAAACAAGTCAGCTGCCATACCGGCACAGTCACCAACATTGTCGCCAACGTTATCTGCGATAACAGCTGGATTTCGTGGATCATCTTCTGGAATACCTGCTTCAACTTTACCAACGAGATCAGCACCAACATCAGCGCCTTTGGTGAATATTCCACCACCCAATCGGGCAAAAATTGAAATCAAACTGCCACCAAAACCCAACGCGACAAGCGGAATAACCGGATTATCAATACTGGGCAATGTTTTGATATATGTGTAGTATCCTGCAACTGATGTTAATGCCAGGCTGGCAACCATCATACCGGTAACTGAACCGCCTTTGAAAGCCATATCCAGGCCAGCAGCCAGACCACGTTTTGCAGCTTCTGCAACACGGATATTTGCGATAACCGATACGCGCATGCCAATGTAACCCGCCATAAATGACGCCACAGCTCCAACTAAAAAGCCAATAGCGGTATATGCGCCCAGGGTATAGTAGATAATCGCAAAAATTAATATACCTGTAATACCCATACTTTTTAACTGACGATTCAAATAAGCAATTGCGCCTTCTTTGACAGCATCAGCAATTTCTTGCATTTTTTCATTACCTGTTGGTGCTGCTTTTACCATTGTTGCAATAATGATGGCAAATACGACACCTGCAACCCCCACAAATGTGCAGGTTAAAGGAATATTAGACAAGATAGCTTGCATCTTTCCTCCTCGTTTATTCTAAAATCTGTTTATTGTTAAATTGGTTCATAGCCTGTGAAATTCCCTTGAGAAGAATTGTTTTAATTGAACGTGAGGCGGTTTCTATGACTATTTTTATCTGCTGTCTTTCATCAGCGTGAAAATTTCCCAACACATGATTGGTCATTGTTTTTTGTAATACTGGTCTTCCAATGCCAATGCGTATTCGGATAAATTCATCACTCCCCAATGATTCGATGACAGATCGTATGCCATTATGTCCGCCGTGCCCTCCTTTCTGTTTAATCTTGATTCTTCCCATTTCAATGTCAACATCATCGTGAACGACAATTAAATGAGAAATATCAATTTGAAAGTACCTGGCAACTTCATTTAATACAGAACCTGATCGGTTCATGTATCCTAATGGTTTCACAAGAAAAAGTTTATTGCCTTCCCAAATAGTATCTGAGATACAAGCGGTCATTTTGGATTTGGCTGACACAATACTCAAATCATCAGCGAGATAATCAACAACATTAAATCCAATATTGTGTCGTGAATGACTATACTCAGTGCCAGGATTTCCAAGACCCGCAATCAACCAGCTACCATTGTTTGACACACGACTTTCCCTTATTATTCTTTATCAGTGCTTTCAGTTGATTCACCTTCAGCACCTTCTTCCTCTTCAGCTTCCTCTTCTTCTTCACCTGTTTCATCGTATCCCTTTGGCTGTACAACTGTAATAATTGTAAAATCAACATCATCTGGGATCGTTACACCTTCAGGTAAAGTCAATTCCGAAACATGAATGGATGCACCAATATCTAAGTCTGTAACATCCACTTCAATATTGTTAGGAATATTATGGGGCAAGCAAATAATTTCTAACTCTCGACGAATAATCTGAAGCAATCCACCCGATTCCACACCGATAGATTGTCCTGTTGTTTCCACAGGTACTGTTAAGCGAAGTGTCTGGTCCATAGAAATTTGATGTAAATCCATGTGACTGTATTTTCCAGAAACAATATCGACTTGTAGTTCTTTAAGAAATGCTTTTCGGCTGGTACTTTCACCATCAATTTGCACATTGAAAAACAATCTTGCCCGTCCATATTTTCTGAAGATAATATCCAAATCTTTTGTTGCTAAAGTTAGCTTTTCTGGATCAATACCTTTTCCATATAAAACTGCCGGAATCTGGTCTGATTGTCTCAACCTACGAGCTGCACCTTTACCCGTGTTTGTTCGCTTCATTGCTTTTAAATCTATGAATTCCAAAGAAAAATCCTCCTCGTAAATAATCAATCGTACAGAATACGTGTTTAGCCTGCACGATTTAACAGTGGTTCTTTGCAAACCAAAGGTTGAAAAATAAAATTATACAAATAAAGAGCTTAACGACCCACCGCGATGACTGCGAATAATGGCCTCTCCGATTAATTCCGCCAGTGATAGAACTGAAAATTTATTGCTATTAATATTTTCTTTTAATGGAATGGTATCCGTGCAGACGACACTTTTTATCTCGGACGATTCTATTCTATCGATGGCCGGTCCAGAGAGAACCGGATGCGTGCAACATGCGTGAACTTCGTGTGCGCCCATGTTTATTAAAGCGCCAGCAGCTTCAGTGATTGTTCCAGCAGTATCAATCATGTCGTCAAGTACAATAGCAATTTTATCTTTAACGTCACCAATTACAGCCATGGCTTTCGCCTGATTTGGTGCATCGCGTCGTTTATCAACAATTGCCAAATCTGCAGATAGACGTTTGGCAAAGGCTCTTGCACGTTCAACGCCTCCTGCATCTGGTGACACTACAACAAGCCTTCCCTCAAAATTTGAGCGAATATATTCCAGCAATACAGGCGCTGCAAACAAATTATCCACTGGTATTTGAAAAAAACCTTGAATTTGTCCTGCATGAAGGTCCATCGTAATCATCCGCGTTACGCCTGAAACTTCCAACATATCTGCTACAAGCTTGGCACTTATCGGCACACGAGGCGCCACTTTTTTGTCCTGTCGGGCGTATCCATAGTATGGAACAACCGCAATAATTCTTCTTGCGGCGGACCGGCGTAGTGCATCTGACAATAGCAACAATTCCATCAGATTATCATTGACCGGCGAACATGTCGGCTGTATGACAAATATATCTTTTGAACGAACATTTTCGTTAATTTCAACCTGAATTTCACCATCACTGAATTTTTTGACTTTGGCATTGCCGATGGGAAGTCTTAAATACTCACACACTTTTTTAGCAAGTTCAGGGTGAGCATTTCCGCTAAATATAAACAGATCGTTCATGTAGTAAGGTTCAAACATAATCAATTCTCATCAGTTAATTTTAAACTGACTATAAAATAAAAATTGCAAGCTTCAAACTCATTAATGCAAGCAATCGTTTCCAAGAACAATTTGCTGGCATTTTGAATGCAAAACTTGCAATTTTTTTTCGTTATTCGCAATTAAAAAAAATGGCTGGGGCGGGAGGATTCGAACCTCCGAATGCAGGAACCAAAATCCTGTGTCTTACCACTTGACGACGCCCCAGCAGAGAAATTTAAAAATATACGTTAATCAACAATTTATTTGTTAATTAACGTAAGGCTTGAATTATATGTCACATGGCTTGCAAAAATTTGCCACGTTTCTTGTCTTAAAAGCTGTTGCAATGCGTTTTGACATTTTATTTCGTCAGAAAAAATTCCAATTATTGCGGATCCACTGCCACTCATTACTGATTCGACTGCGCCTAAATTCCTGAGGTTTTCTTTAATTTCAGATAAGATCGGGTATTTGCGAAAACTAACTTCTTCTAAATCATTATGAATATCAGAAAGCCAATTGACATTACCAATATTCTTATAACGTGATATTAAATCAATTTTAATATCATTTAATTTTTCTTTTGTCAAGCTAAATTTAAAATTTTTAAAAGCCCACGCTGTTGATACTGAAAAACCAGGATACACAATAATTAATGGATATCGAATATCAATATCTACATGATGTAAATTCTCACCAATACCACTAACCAATGAAACCGCTTGTTCCAAAAAAAAGGGGACATCAGCTCCCAAAGTCAATGCAATTTTTTTGAGTTGTTTCAGAGAAAGTGGCGATTGATAAAATTGATTCAATGCCATTAAAACAGTTGCGGCATTACTGGACCCACCGCCCAATCCAGCTCCTACCGGGATATTTTTTTCTATGGCCATACACAGGCAATCATCATATGCAGTTGCCTGAAAAAAATGCTCGGCTGCTTTTAACGCAAGATTATTACTGTTTATGGGTATTTGAGGATTTGTGCACGTGATCTGCATCTGTTTCGTTTGAAACTGAATATTTATGCGATCATGCAAACTCACCGGACACATCAGGGATATCAGTTGATGATAACCATCCGGTTGTTTTCCCACTACCCTTAAAAACAAATTGATTTTTGCCGGGCTGATGAATTCATAGTCCTTAGGCATTTATTTGTTAATTGCGCTAATATACCGCATTCTTAAATCTGTCAAGACATTTTGTATGAGCTTGTTTTCATCACTTGTCAGATTGCCTTTTGTTTTTTCCTGAAGCAAGGCGATAATGTCAATGGTATGCTTTGCCATTGGCATATTGCCTTGCTTTTGGCCGGTTGTTGGTTCAGCAATTTCACCAAGTTGCACCATTGCTGATGAACTCAATGATGCGATGAAAGTTGAAAATGAGGGCGCTGGCATTTGATATTGATTGCTCATTATGAATCCTCCATATATTATTGCAGACCTTTATATATAATAATGAAATAAAGTCAAGCATTTTGAGTTTTCATTGATTTCTCGTTTTTTTTGTCACTTCAGTGCGAAGAATTGCGTTTTTATCAATAGATTCGGTCATGTCTGATCTGTCCGATTGGGAAACTTATTTTTCGAACGTTTCTAAATGACAAAACATAAGGACTATGCTATTGAACCATTAATTATTCTATGATTAATTTTTAATAATTGATTTATGATTGTATCGGGCTTAGGAATGCTCTGAAACAAAATTCCCCATTATTGATATTGTTCGTTTTGAGGTAAATGTTCTGTAGAGACGTAGCATGCTACGCCTCTACACGACCTTAATTTTTTTGGACGATCAAGAAAAATGAGCATGTTATTTTCCGAGCATCCCTAAAGAATCCATATTTTTTATTGCATGAGATATTCCAATGGGCGCATTCCAAAAAAGTCGGACATCCATTGAGGATCATTGAAAAATGATGAATTTCGGCAAATCCAAGAACAGCGTAGAGCTTTAGCTCTACGCTGTTCTTGGATTTGCCGAAATTCATCATTTTTCAATGATCCTCTTTAAAAAAGTCCGACTTTTTGAGAATGCGCCTATTCCAATTTTATCATTGGCTTCAGGTGTAGTAGCAAAGAAAACAATTGAAAATCCAAGAGGATTAGAACATAAGCGAGTAAAAATGAAAACTTACAAAATATTTTTTTTTATCCTAATACTTCCATTCGTATTGGCCGCATCAGACAGCCCAAAACTGGAATCTGAAAAACCTTTTTTAGGCGTATATTTAAGCCCGCGTGATGATTTAAAACAATATGGGAAAAAATATAGTGGACAAAAAGGGCTGTATATTCCCCTTGTTCTATATCAATCGGCTGCTGAAGATGCGGGCATTATGTCCGGTGATGTTATTTTGAAATACGATGATATGATATTTGAAAATGTTGGCAAATCCAAGCTTTTAAAAACATTTAAGAATTATATTCGTGATGAAAAAAAAATTCATGAACCACTCAAACTAAACATCCTGAGAAAAAAACAATATTATAAAGGTCAAGCCAATCAGAAAAATATTGAGGAAACGCCTTTTTCTACAGATGATATTTCGGATATTGTTGACAAACAATTACCAGGAAAAACAATTACGCTTAACATTTATAAAGAGGTGTCAGAATTAACAATCACTGCAATTCTCGGACGAAGACCTCATATGAGGGACATTGCGCCGCCATCAAATGCAAAATTATTTCCACATTATGAAAACCAAACCGATGCAAATATTCAAAAAATTGAACAGATCATTCAGGATCATTCTTTGCAGGACGCTTATGATGATTTGATTCAACGTCTATCTGATGATGAATGGTGGGATGATGGATTTCGGACATCTTTTTTTCGATATGCGCACAGAGATCCCAAAAAATTTCCCATGATGATCGAAGATCTCACTCAAAAATTCGCAACATCAGTTCAAAAAGGAATGAATGCAGTCTCCTTCAATAAACATGCCGCTTTATTAATGGATGTTTCTGGAAGCATTGCTGATACACATACAATGGATATGATCATGTCTCCATCGATATCTTTGATCACCCGATTGTGCAATTATTATTCGCGCCTGACAGAATTACACAAACACGCTTTTTCTGACCTGACATCTGAAGAATGTGATTTACTGAAAAAGCAAACACCAATCATTATGAAACGTTTTGTTGATCATTACTATCTGGATATCAACGCAAATGTTCAGGAGATGAAATACCACAGAAACGTATCTGCCTTTGCAAAAAAAATAGATTATAAACGACTCTATCAGGCATCGTGTTTACTTCAACACCTGTCTAACCCACAACTGATATCCGATTTTGCAAAGCTTGGCCACACAAAATCTTTTTTTGATACGCCCCCTGATAAATTAGGGATATCAGGGGACGTCCATTGCATAAAAAAAACGAATTCTGGTTATATTGTCATCGGAGGCCCTGGTTTTACACGCTATACAAAACCGCTTGGCTGGATTATAGATTTGGGAGGAGATGACCTATATCTTAATAATGCTGGCGCAGCAACATTCGATAATAAAGTTTCTATCGTTATTGATTTAAAAGGGGATGATCAATACACAGCCACAGAAAATTGGGCACAAGGTGCTGGTTTTATGGGATTTGGGCTAATCATTGATTGTCAGGGGCAAGATCGCTACACATCAGCTGGATTATCACAGGGATGCGGTGTTATGGGCGTTGGTCATTTGATTGATTTAATGGGAGATGACCAATATCATGGTCAGGAATTTCATCAAGGATTGGCTTTTTGGGGAATAGCTTCTCTGATTGATTTTAGAGGAAATGATTCATATCATGGCGCGTTGTTCTCACAGGCAGTTGGTGGAACTTATGGATTGGGAATGCTCGTGGATGTTACAGGTAATGATCATTATTATGCCACTGGGAAGCATAAAAGTTCATACGCAACAGATGGCATATTTCGGGGATCTTCTCAAGGCTTTGGTATTGGATTTCGAGGAATTGCTTCAGGTGGTACAGGTATACTTCTAGATTTGGCGGGAGCTGATCAATTTATGGCAGGTAATTTTTCACAGGGCGGCGGGTATTTTTTTGGCATGGGGATTTTAAAAAATGCGGGGACTGAATCCGATATTTATGTGGCATCTCGTTATGGTCAGGGGTTTTCTGCGCATTCTGCTGCCGGTATTATTATTGATGATGGCGGCAATGATATTTACAAAGGGCTTCATGGCGCCATTCATTCTGCTGCATGGGATTTGGGAATTGCTGCTTTAGTCGATCATTCCGGCAATGATCAATATCATGCAGCATTTACCTTTTTTTCTCAAGGAGCAGCCGCGCACAATGGATTTTCAATATTCCTTGATAGTGAAGGCCTTGATCAGTATTGGTCTGATCAAGGCGGTATTGCAAAAAAACAATCCAATGACTATCATAAAGGGAGTAGTCTGGGCTTTTTTATGGATTTAGGGAGTGAATTGGATACATATCAATGCTTGCCCGCGACGAACAATTTTCAATATGTTCGCGGTGAATATAGTATCTTTTTTGATGAATAGTTATTTATCATATGGTATTTATTTTCATCAAGGTATCTAACTTAACCACTTTAAATAAGTCATACATGGATCGACTCACATTATTCAGTATTATGGTGCCGCCTTTTATTGCAAAATCCTTGTAAAAGAGCAACAGTTTACCGATGCCTGCACTGCCAATATGTTTGACATTTTGCATATCAATTATCACACGATCAATTTCTCTTTTATTCAGGTTTAAAAAACTTTGCTTTAAATCATTTGCGCCCTGCTCATCAATATTTCCTTTGATGACCATATTAACAGTGCGGCTACTTGTATTCACGTCAATTTCCATACTTTCTCCTTTATTTGTATATCGTTATTTATTTTAGAAATTTTTCAAAGTTTAGCAAACCCTATTTTTTTTGGCAGACAGGTGTCTGACGAATTTTTTAAACCTTTTTTTATTTTTTCGGTTAACACATATTCAGTTATATCACAACCCCATTCTTTATGATAAAGGATTTTTGTTTTACTTAGGAATGCTATGAAAATAAGTTCCCCATATATCTTGAACATATAATTGTTTGGCACGTAGAGACGTAGCATGCTACGTCTCTACAGAACAAAAACCCCGATGAACATTTTTTTAAATGGGGAACTTATTTTTAGAGCATTCCTTAGGAATTTTCTGAAAATACGCACAAAACTTATTGATTTTTATATTCGTGTGCGTTAAAATTTTTATCTGGTTTGCATTCTTCATATACTACCAGCTGATCCACTTCTTGATAATATTTATCCTTAGCATATTCATCAGGTTTGTATAATGATGGCAACAATCAAGTACTCAAGAAAAATATGTTGAAATATTCGCATTCTAAAATTTAGGAATACTCGAAAAATTAGTTCCTCACTTATCTTGAACGTATAATCGTTTGGCATCGTAGAGGGGCGCATTCCCAAAAAGTAGGACGTTTTATCTAAATTGCCTAAACGCCTGGAGTTGAAACTCCAGGCTATTCCTGTGTCGTCCCAAAAGGACTTGAAGTGTCTTGTCTCCCAAATCTAAAGGTTTGGAC
>Ga0272440_1003053_pt1 | contig 12685 bp, 11 predicted proteins | sample SSMMMBAug17_FD_192440 | JGI IMG/M metagenome (GOLD analysis project Ga0272440, IMG submission 192440) | Marine sediment archaeal communities from Little Sippewissett salt marsh, Falmouth, MA, United States - SSM-MMB-Aug17 | ecosystem: Environmental > Aquatic > Marine > Wetlands > Sediment ...
TAGTAGTTTTTTTATCTTTTTGATCAAAATTAATTTCGGTAATTTTATCTATTTTTTCATTATTTATAAGTGTATTTAATTTGAAAGATATTTGTTTTATAATTTTGTTTCTTTGTTTGGCAAATAATTTTTTTACTGTTTTCCCTGGAAGATTGTCAAATTGATGACAAAGTGTTCTAAGATCTCGATAATAATTAATAAGTAATTCTTCATTATTATTTTTTATCGCTTTTTGCGCAAGTAAGTTATATTGTATATCTCCTGAAATTTGTATAAGTATATTAAATGGATTTTGTTCTTGAAAAAGTTGTTTTTTTAATTCTTCTTTTTCACTGGGATGAGCATATTTTTCAATAAATTTTATAGTTTCATTTTCTAAATCTATAAAATCTTTAAGATTAATTTTATTTTTAGATTTAAAATATAAATTATCATAATTATAAACAATATTATTAAAAGTTTTTTTAAATTCTTCTTCCGTCAAACTTAAAAACTCAATCTTACCTTTTAATCTTTTATTTTCTTCTTTTAATTTATTTATTTGATCTGGCCAGTTAGAAGCTTCACTTTTTTCTTGATATTTTAGTGCATCACTTAAAGAATTATCTGATAGTTTTTGTAGATCTTTAAACAAAGTAAGTAATTTTTTCTTTTTTTCTTTATTTTTAAGAACATCTGCAGTAAGGGGAATATCTAAAGAAGATTTTAAAATATCTAAAAATTGATTAGATTGTTCTAATTCTTCTTTTAAAAATTCCGGTGTAATTATTTTATTTTCTGTTTGATTTTGCATTTTATTTTTATTTTTTTCCCTTTATTATCACATAAAGTAGATTATAAATCAATGAAATTATTTTTTAGATTATTAATTTAATTATATTAAAAAAGAAGATAATTCCAATTGGCTGCAAATAAAAAAACCTAGCAAATTAGAAGGAATTTTAGCTTTTAAGGGTATAGCTGCTTTTTTGGTTTTTATATTTCATTTTTGGGGATTTTTTCAAGAAAAATTAAACTTTTATGCTGATTTTTTTTTAATCCCTTTTAAAGCTGGACATTTGGGAATTGATATTTTTTTTGTTTTATCAGGACTGTTACTTTTTTTATCTATTGCTAGAGATGGTCAGGTAAAAATAGATTTTTTTTATCGTCGTTTTTGGCGTCTTGTACCTTTGGCTTTTACGGTAACAATTTTACTTTTTATTTTAAAAGGACCATCTTTTTGGTTTTCTATTTTGGGAATAAAAAATTTAATTTTTCATTTATTATTTTTACAATCTTTATCACTGGACACTTATTGGAATTTAAATCCTGTTATGTGGACACTGACTTTGGAAATGCTTTTTATTATTATTTTACCTCTTTTAATTTATTTAAGTTTTAAAAGAAAAAAAGTTTTTTTAAGTTTAATTTTTAGTCTTTTAATTTTAAATTTTTTATATCGTTTTTTTGTTTTTAATTTTTTTGAGATTTGGTCAGTAAAAGAAAAGATTTTTTATAGTGAACAATTATGGGGTCGTTTTGATCAATTTGCTTTGGGAATTTTTAGTGGAGTTTTATTAATTTCTCCGCAAAATATTTTAAAAAAAATCACTCCTTTTGTATCTTTTTTATTATCTTTTTTAGGACTTTTAGGTTTAATAATTTCTTTTTTTATTTTTGCTTCACTGGGAAGTGATTTTCGCAGTAATTTATTTTTACAAATTTTTTTACATTTTTTTACAGCCTTTTCTTTTGTTATTTTTTTAGGAGGATTTTTAAGTAATCAAAATAAATTTATTAAAAAAATATTTGCTCCTTTGATTTTTGAAAAATTCGGAAAAATAAGTTATTCCTTTTTTTTATGGCATTTTCCAGTTTTATCAGTTTTAAAAAAATTTATTGATTCACCTTTATGGGGATTTTTATTAGCTCTTTTATTTTCCATTATTCTTTCTATGCTAAGTTATATTTTTATAGAAAAAAATTTATATTTATTTTTTAGAAAAGTTAGATATAAAGTATAGATTTTTGTAATTATCTATGGCAAAATATTAGATGTTTGTTGATTAAAAATGGAAAAAAAACAAAAATCTTTAATTCATCAATTTTTATTTAATAATCGCCAATCTTTAAATAAAGCTCCTTGGTCAGTTAAAGATGCTTTTTTAATGATTATTTCAGCAGGAATTATTTTATTAGGTTTTTCTTGGGGCAGTTTGCACATTGCTACTAAAATTTTTGGACCAGAAAAAATTGCTGAATTTTTTATTTTAAATGCTAAAGGAATTATTATTTTTGGAGTTTTTATGCAGGTTTTTGTAGAAATGGTTTTGCTTTTTTGGTTTACTAAAAGAAAATATAATACTTCTTGGAAAGATTTTGGACTTTTGCCTACTCCACTTAAAAATACATTAGAACTGGCTATTTTTCTTTTTGTACTGGTAGCATTAGGGCAAAATATTTTTATTATTGGCATGGAAATGCTGGGAATTCCTAATATGTCAGAGCAGGGAATTTTAACTTTTTTATTAGAAGAAAACATGATTCCAATTTGGTTTTTATTTATTTTTGCTGGTGTTTTAGCACCAATTACAGAAGAGTTAATTTTTAGAGGATTTATTTTACCACCACTTTTAGAAAAATGGGGTTTTAAATGGGGTGTTGTTATAGCTGCTTTTATTTTTTCTGTAGCGCATTTGCAGATTCAAGCTGGTATTATTTTATTTTTAATGGGAGCTTTACTATGTGTGCTTTATATTAGAACTCAATCTTTATGGCCGGGAATTATTTTTCATTCTATTAACAATACTTTAGCTTTAGCTCTTTTGATTTCATCTCACTCTTAAAAAATAAAATGCTTAATTGTGACAATATCTTTCCTAAGGTCATTTTAGAAATTGGACCTTTTAAGGTTTATTTTTATGGTTTAATTATTGCTTTATCAGCACTTTTGAATATTTTTGCTTTATCTTATTTTAGAAAAATTTTTCCATCAAAATTTGTTTTAAAAAATCAAAATGAGATTATTGATTTTGTTTTTTATACTCTTTTGGGCGGACTTTTGGGAGCGAGAATTTTTTATATTCTTTTTTATAATTTAAATTTTTTCCTACAACATCCTTTAGAAATGATCAAAGTTCAAAATGGAGGTATGAGTGTGCATGGAGGACTTTTGGGAGGAGTGGTAACTATTTTTTTATTTAGCAAAATTAAGCAATATAATTTTTGGAAAATGACTGATTTAATAGTTCCTTTTTTGGCACTAGGACTTGCTTTGGGCCGTTTAGCTAATTTTGTTAATGGTGAATTAATTGGTCGAGAAACTGATTTTATGTACGGTTGTGATTTTGGTGATGGCTTAAATCGTTGGCCAGTGCAAATTTTTGATAGCGGAAAAAACTTTTTTATTTTTGCTTTTACTTTATTTTTATTATTAAAAAAAGAATTTAAGCCCGGAATAATTTCTGGTCTTTTTTTAATTTTAATTGGTCTTTTTAGATTTTCTTTAGAATTTATACGCCAACCTGATCCACAAATTGGTTTTATTTATGGTTTTTTAACTTTAGGTCAAATTTTTGCTATTTTAACTTTTATTTTAGGGTTAATAATTATTGTCTATAAAAGTTTAAGAAAATAATTTTAAAAAATTAAAAATAATTAACAAGTGTTTTTTAAGTCCCTTGTTAATTATTTAGATTTATTTTAAACCCTAACTTTTCCGGGAAATACGTAAATAAATCTAACTTAATACTTCTTAAAGATTGATTTGGTATAGTTATATTTTTACCTATTTACGTAAATATAGGTAATATATTCTTTTTTAAAAATTCTCAGCAATAGTATTTTAAAATAGATATTACGTAAAAATAAGAAAGTTAGGGTTTAATTGGAATTATTTGCTCTTTGTTATCTGATTGATTAAAAACAATAGTAGGAGAAATTCCTTTTTCAGTTAAAACAATTTTAGAATTATTACTTAAACTATTTTCCGTAACTTCTAGAGATTTAAAATATTGAGCATTTTTTTTAAAACTATTTTCAGCTGCTTCATTGATAATTTTTATAGCTGCTGCTTTAGCGTGCGATTCAATACGTACAGCTTCGGCTTTACCTTTGGCTCGCTCAATTTTGGAACGTTTATCAGCTTCTGCTTCAATTACTTTTGATTCAGCATAACGTCGCATAGCTTCTTTTTCAGCTTCGGATTGAGTTATTTTAGCTTCTTTTTCTCTCTCTGCGGTAACTACTTTGTCCATTGCTCTTTGTACATCATCAGCTGGAGAAACATCTTGAAGTTCCACGCGTAAAATATCAATTCCCCAAGTTTGGGTTTGACTATCTAGTTCTGTTTCTATTTTAGCATTAATGGTTTGGCGTTGAGCATTAACTTCAGTAAAATCTAATTCTCCAATAATAGAACGCAGAGTAGTTTGTGCTAAGGAGGGGATAGAATTGAGATAATTATTAACATTATAAATTGCTTTTAAAGGATCATTAACTTTAAAATAAACTACTCCATCAATGGATAGATTTAAATTATCTTTAGTAATTACTTGTTGTTTTTGTACATCCAAACGAATCTCCGTGATATTAATGCGAATAATTTTATCCACAAAAGGAATAATCCATCTAAGTCCCTGCTCTAAAGTACGCGAATATTTTCCAAATCTTTCCACTACTGCTTTTTCTACGGGACGAATAATTTTAAAGCCTAAAAAAATAAAAATAATAAAAAAAGAAATTAATGGTAAAAAATTAGTTATTTCTGACATAGATTTTTAAAAAAAAATAAAAAATTATTTAGATTGTTCCAAAATTAATTGATTAAATTTTTCTGCTGCTAAATTTCCTACCGCAGAAGTTGGATCTATTTGATAAGCTTTTTTAAAATTTTTAATAGCTTTTTGTGGTTCTTCTAATTTTTCAAATAATTTTCCAAGATTTAAATAAGCTGCTGCTAAATTAGGATCAAGATCTAAAGATTTTTGTAAAGATTTTTTAGCTTCAGTAAATTGTTTATCTTCTAATAAAGCCCAGCCTAATAAATTATGTGACATGGCTTTTTGTGGATGTTTTTCTACACTCCATCTGGCTAATGCTAAAGCTTTTTTAGTATCTTTTAAAAGATCAAGTAAAATCCAAATGGGTTGAATAAAATTATCAATATTTTGATCAGATAATTGTAAAACTTCTTCAAAATTATTTTCAGCTTCTTGATAATTGCCAGAATTAATATTAAATTCACCTAATTTTTTTAAAGCATCAACTTTAGGAGAAAAATCATTTTTAATTGCTTTTTGCATCATAATAGCAGCAGAAGTGAAATTTTTCATTTCATTTTCAGTAATGGCTAAAAAATAAGCAGTTTCTGGTTTTGTAGGATCAAGTTCTAAGGCTTTTTCAAAAGCACTTTTAGCAAAAATAAATTTTTCTAAAGACAAATAGGCATGTCCTAAAACAATATAAGCATCACGATATTTATCATTTTCTTTAAGAATATTTTTAGTGCTTAAAACGGCCATTTCAAAAAATCCTAATTGATCAAAACTTTTAGCTAATAATAATTTTAAATGCAAATTATTACCATTTGGAAAAAGAGAAAATTCTTCAAAAGCACTTAAAATTATTTCAGCGCGATTTTTCATATTAGCTGATTTTTTAGCAATTAATAAATTTCTTTTAGCTATTTCAAAATCATTTTCAAAAGCAGCAATACTACCTAAAAAAAAGAATTTTTCCGGAATATCACTTAATTGATTAAAAGTTGCTTTAGCTCTTTCAATTTCTGTTTTTTGTAAATAAACCTCACCTAAAAAAATAAGAAAATCTTTGTCAAAAGGAAAAAATTTTAAAGAATTTTCAATAGTATTTTCTGCTGCATCAAAATCTTTAGCAGTAATTTGAGTTTTAATTAACATTTCTCGAGCTTTTTTATTATGAGGACTTATTTTTACAGCGGAAATAAAATTATTAATAGCTAAGGTTAAAAAGCCTTTATCTAAAAAATTATTTCCTTTGTTGATTAATTCTTCAAAAGTTAAATCTTCCTCTTCTTCTAATTGAGCAGAGGGATTTTCTTCAATTAATTGCTGATCAAATTGCACTTCTTCTTCTGCTTGAAAGTGAGAAATGTAATTAATAATTTCAGGATAAAAATTAAAGATTCCTGCTCCTAAAGCCAAAATAAAAATTAATAAAATTAATAATCTAATCATGTTACAATTATTTGAATTTTATCTTAACCATTTCTTTTATAAAGATAAATAAAATTCTTTATTTAATAAATTCTTAGTTTATAATTTTGCTGTTTTATTTTTTTAATTTTTTATGAAAGAAATTGCTCAACTTTTAATTAACACTGAAGCGGTTAAAGTTTCTATTAATCCTCCTTTTACTTGGACTAGCGGGATTAAATCTCCTGTTTATTGTGATAATCGAATTTTAATTTCTTTTCCGCAAGAAAGAAAAAAAATTACTAATGCTTTAATAGAAAAAATAAAAGAAGCTAATTTAAAACCTGACTTTTTAGCTGGCACTGCTACAGCTGGCATTCCTTGGACTGCTTTTTTAGCAGAAAAATTAAATTTACCCATGGTTTTTGTACGTGGAGAAGCTAAAAAACACGGTACTAAAAAAAGAATTGAAGGTAAATTAAAAGCTAGTTCAAAAGTTTTAATTATTGAAGATCTTATTTCTACTGGTGGAAGTTCTATTTCTACTTCTAAAGCTATTGTTGAAGAAGGAAAGAGTGAAGTTTTAGGAATTGCTGCGATTATGTCTTGGGAATTGCCTTTAGCTAAAAAAAATTTTCAAGAACACAATATTCCTCTAATAACTTTAACAGGATTTTCTGAATTAATTCCCGCTTCTGCGGAAAATGGTTCTTTAAATCAAGAAGAAGTAAAAAATATTTTTTCTTTTCAAGAAGATCCCAAAAGTTGGGGAGATAATTTGTTATAATGTTTTTTAATATTTATAAAATTTTTATAAATTTAACCCCTGACTTAAGTCAGGGGTTAAATTTGCTTTGATGTATTTTTTATGTTAAAATAAAATAATTTAAAAACATAAAAATAAAAGTATGGATTTTGATATTTTTCAGATTTTAACTGAGGCTAATGAGTTGGGAGCATCTGATATTCATATCAGTACTAATGAAATTCCTATGTTTAGAATTTCAGGAGTAATGCAAACGCAAAAAAAATATCCTTCTTTAACTTTACAAATGGCTCGTCAATTAGTAGAGCAAACTATGAATGACGAACAAAAAGGATCTTTTGATAGTGAAAAAGATCTTGATTTTGCTATGGAAATACCAAATGTAGCTCGTTTTCGTGTTAATGCTTTTTTTACTACTAAAGGAGTTAATGCTGTTTTTCGTATTATTCCCAGTGAAATATTAACTTTTGAAAAATTAAATCTTCCTCCAAGTTTAAAAAATATTTTAAAACTTAAAAAAGGTTTAGTAGTTATTACAGGTCCCACAGGTAGTGGTAAATCAACTACTTTAGCTGCTATTATTGATCTTTTTAATAAACAAAAAAAAGGTCATATCGTCACTATTGAAGATCCAGTGGAATTTGTACATAAATCTAGAAAATCAATTATTACTCATCGCGAAGTAGGACGACATACAGAAAGTTTTGCTACAGCTTTGCGAGCGGTAACTCGCCAAGATCCTAATGTAGTTTTAGTTGGTGAAATGCGTGATATTGAAACTATTTCTTTATCTTTAACTGCTGCAGAAACTGGTACATTAGTTTTTGGAACACTACATACTTCTTCAGCAGCTAAAACTATTAATCGTATTATTGATGTTTTTCCAGCTGAAGAACAAAACCAAGTTCGTTCTATGTTAGCTGATTCTTTACAATTTATTGTGGCGCAAGCTTTATTAAAGAAAAAAGGTGGAGGTCGTTGTGCTGCTTTGGAAATATTAGTAGCTACTGATGGAATTAGAAATCAAGTACGCAAAGGTGAAGTTGGTCAAATTTCTATGGCTATGCAAAGTGGTAAAAATGTTGGTATGCAAACTATTGATCAAGCTTTAGCTGATCTTTTAAAGAAAGATACTATTACTTTTGAAGAAGCTAAAAATTATGCTTCTTGTGAAGAAGAATTACGTAAATATATTGCTACAAATGAATTTGATCAACAAATGGAAACTCAAATGCAAAATGAAGGATTAAATCAACCTAATATTACTGATCAAGTTTTACAAAATCTAGAAGGAAATAATAATAATTTTTTAAAACTTTAAAAATGTCAGATCAAAACCAAAATCAGGCTCAAAACCAAGCCCAAAATCAAGGAATTCATTTAAAAATAAAAAATGATCATATTCCTGACTCAAGAAATAATATCACCTCTGATAATATTTCTTCTGCACAAAACAATGCGGCAATTAATAATATACCTTCCAATAATTCACCTGTTAATGTTTCTAATAGTCTATCTATTAATCCTCAAAAGCAACAAATAAATCAATCTCAATCTATTCTTGTTGCTAAACCTGCTGCTACTTCTACTCCTACTACTCCTCTCCCTCCATCTGCTTCTACTCCTCCCGCTCCTACTACTTCTAATCTTTCTGCGCAAAATAATGATTTACATATTTCTACGCAAAAACCAAATAATGTAAAAATTAATTATAATCCACCTTTACAAACAACTGAAATGCAAATTAATCAAAATCCTAATAAAACAACACCAAATCAAGCTCAACAAAACAATCCTGCTAATATTCCTCAAGCAAATAATATAAATTCATCAATAAATAATGCAAATCAAGCTAATCAAAATAATATTTCTAAAGATCAACCTTTATCCAAAGTTGATGTTAATAATTTACCGCTAGGAAATGGAGAAATTTCCATTCAAAGTCTTTTTGAATATGCTCGAAGTGTACGTGCTTCTGATTTACATATATGTACTGGAAGTATACCTAAATTAAGAATTTATGGAGAAATACATCCAGTTAATGGTTGGAAAGAATTAACTGAGGAAGAAGTATTAAAATTAATTCACGAAACCATGAAAGAAGAAATTAAAAAAGAATTTAATGAAAAACAAGATACTGATTTTAGTTTTATTGATAATAAAAATTATCGTTATCGTTGTAATGCTATGCAAACACTCAAAGGATCAGCTGCAGTTTATAGAATTATTTCTCGTAAAATATTAACTTTTGAAGAACTTAATTTACCAGAAAGTGTACGTCGTATTGTTGATTATAAAAAAGGATTAGTTTTAATTACAGGACCAGCTGGATGCGGAAAATCAACTACCATGGCTACTTTAGTTGATCTAGTCAATCAAAATGATGAAGGTCATATTCTCACTGTAGAAGATCCTGTAGAAATATTGCATCATACTAAAAAATCTTTAGTTAATCATCGTGAAGTAAAAACTAATACTAATTCTTTTGCTAATGCTCTCAAATCTGCTTTACGTGAAGATCCCGATTCAATTGTGATTGGTGAAATGAGAGATTTAGAAACAATTTCTTTAGCTTTAACCGCTGCAGAAACTGGGCACTTAGTATTTGGAACTTTACACACTTCTAATGCTGCTAAAACCATTACTCGTATTATTGATGCTTATCCTTCAGGAGAACAAGGTCAAATTAGAGCCATGCTAGCTGAAGGAATTCGTTGTGTTATTTCTCAAGTACTTTGTAAAAGAAAAGATGGCCAAGGAAGAGTAGCTGCTTTTGAAATAATGTTTGGTACTGATGCTATTCGTAATTTAATACGTACTGATAAAATTTTTCAAATTCCTTCTTCTATTGAAGTTGGAGTGAGAGAAGGAATGCAAGGCCTAGATCAAGCTTTAAATAAGTTATGGAAAGAAGATAAAATATCTTTTGAAGAAGCTAAAGAACATGCTAATGTGCCAGAAGATTTTGATTTTATGCTAGCTAATGAAAATCAATATGCACCAGATGATGATTTTGCTGAAAATAATGTTTAAATTATTTTTTTCTTTTTTCTTTTTTATTTGTCTAGAAACTCAAGCTTATTCTACAGAGCTTGGTGAAGTAAATAATTTTGGAGAATTAGTTAGTAAATTTTGGTTAATTGGATCACAAATAATATTTGGTATTTCTACTGCTGCTATTATTGCTGGAGGAGCTTTGTTAATGTTTTCAGGAGGAAATGATAATAAAGTATTAGTTGCTAAATCAACTATTTCTGGAGCTATTATTTCTATTATTTTAGTAACTTTTTCTGCTTTGTTGCAAAGTGTCTTACAAGATCAAGCTAGTGAAATTGATCATATGCCACAACTGCAAGATAGTGTTAAAATAATTGATAATGTTATTTCTTCATTTTTAGCATTAATTGGAGGAATTTCTACTTTAGTAATAATTTTTTTAACTTTGAAATTAATTATTTCTGGCGGGGAATTAGAAAAAATTGAACAAGCTAAAAAAGGATTAAAATTAGCTATTTTAGGAACATTAACTGCTTTAGCTGCCTTTATGATTTTTAATTTTATTATTGCTCCTTTTTAAAATTTGTATTATTTTTTTTCTAATTTTAGGAAGTATCATAAAACCTAAATGTTCACAGGAAAAATTTTGATGAATAGAATTATCTGTAAAAGTGTATTTAGCTGGAACAATCAGATCAAAATTTCCCCCAAAAGTTAAAGTTTCAGTATTAACATTAAGTGGAGTAGTTAAAAATTTCTTTGCTTTTCCAACTCCCAGTTTACTCATTCGATGCGGTGTAGCTAAGGTAATTAATTTTTTAACATTATTTTTTTTAGCTTGATCTATAGCAGTTTTAGCTAAAATTCCTCCAAAAGAATGAGCTAAGATAATTGTTGGTTTTTGATCATTAATAATTTTTATAGTATTTTCAACAATTTTTTGTAATTTTTGATGTTCAAAATGTAAGTAAAAAATTTGATCTTGAAATAAAATTTCAGTTTGAAGAAAATTTAAAGCTAAATCTTTTTTCCATCCTTTTAAATAAAATTGCCAAGTTTTGATACCAGGAATAAAAATAATTCTCATTTTTATTATTTTTAGTTTTGAGTTTTTCTTAAAAGATTTTTAAATTTACATGATTATATCATAAAGATTTTTATTTTTTTAAAAATCTAATATGCATCTAAACTTATTTAAAAATATTTAATTATAAAATTAAAAAACATTAATCTAAGACTAAAAAATATAACTGCTGCGCAAAATTTTTATATCTTGGGAATGTCATTCCGGAAAATTTTTGTAAAAAATTTGTCCGGAATCTTACTGTAGTATTAGTAAAGTAATTTTTTAATTACTATTGTGAGGTTTTCATTTGGGTTTATTTTTTCTTATTTTTGATATGAGATTCCGGACATTTTTTCCGCTCCGCTTCAAAAATTCTGGAATGACAGAAGGGAAGGTAGCTACTAAAATTCCGGAATGATATTTTTTTTAAATTTCTGATACGAAAATATAATAATTATTGTAAGTATTTTATGTAATAATTAGAGAAAATTTAGACTAAATTTAGTTTTGATATTTTTCTGAACAGAATAGATAAGAAAATTAAAATATTAGTAAAATAATTTATTTTTAAGCTGCAGCTTGATCGGAAGTATTACTATTTGCTAATTCTTTTGGTTTTGCTTTTTGTCCATCAGTTTCAACTATGTTTTTAGTTTGGTCATTTTGTTGTACACTATTAGCAGGAGGTGATTCATCAGAAGTAGGTGCTGTTTTTTGAGTTAATTTTTTTGGTTTTTTATAATCATCAGCAGCAGCATTTCTCGGAAGAGCAACCGTAGCCAAAGGAGAAACTACAGTACCATAAGCTCCTGTAATAGTATTTTTTCCTTGTTGAATAAGATTTCTGGCTGTTTCTAAATTATTACCTAAAGTTAAATCATACCAAGTTTTTGCTCCATCAGTAATGGTAGCGACTGGTAATTTTACTAACGACTCTCCAGTTTGCAGTGCAGTACCAGCAGTAGAAACAACTAAATCTTTGGTATCCTTGGCAATATTTTTAATTGCTTTAATAGGACTGATAATATTTTTGGGATTTAAAGTATCATAAAATAATTTTTGAGTTGAAGTGCCAATATTACTAATTCCCTCCCAAACTTTCCCTGATTCAGTGAGAGTATTGTCATATATATTAGTTCCAAAACCAACTACACTATCAAAATGTCTTTTGGGCAAATTCCATAATAATTCTTTCCCCATATCAAGCATTCCTCCAGTGCCATCATGAGAACAACCATTAATAGCTAAATCAGCACTATTGTATCCATCTGCTACAACTCTAATTGGATAATTTAAAACACTATCAGTAAGAGTACCGTCTCCATAATTTAATATACCACCACTGCTATTTATGACTCTGCCTGAAGCATCAAAGGCAAGATCTGTTGTTCTGTCCGCCACTTTACTTCCCCATGCAGTGGCACCACTTAAAATATTTCCTCCCGGATCTATCAATATTTTATTAGTTCCATTTTTAACAACATCAACAACTCCATTAATACTTTCTCTACCAACATCAATAACGCTATTTAAAAAATTTGCTGGTGTTTCTACAAGTAACTTTGTGAAATGACCTGGAACTTCAGTAATAAAAACTCTTCTTTTTTCTAAAAAAAAGTTATTATTTTTAGCTCTTTGTTTGCAGTTTTGATTAAACATATTTTTTTTAAGACTTTAATCTAGTCATATTATTATATAAAA
>Ga0272440_1003054_pt1 | contig 12684 bp, 20 predicted proteins | sample SSMMMBAug17_FD_192440 | JGI IMG/M metagenome (GOLD analysis project Ga0272440, IMG submission 192440) | Marine sediment archaeal communities from Little Sippewissett salt marsh, Falmouth, MA, United States - SSM-MMB-Aug17 | ecosystem: Environmental > Aquatic > Marine > Wetlands > Sediment ...
TATCGTCAGGTACAGGGAACAGTTGTAGCGCATTACCTAACCGTACGTACGACGTTGGTTTGTTCTGTGACTTTCCTTCAGGGTACGGGTATTGTTGGTAAAAGTCTCTGTACAAGTACCGTTTAAGTCTGTTTGATGAAGTACCGTCTTCAATAACTACAGCCATAACTTCTTTAGTGTTATGGTCTGCACCGAATAGCGTGGTAAAGGAATACTCAAACGTACCTGATACTGTGTCAGCTGTAGTTGTGTCACGAACGTCTAGTTCAGGGAACGAATACGAACGAGCCAGTTTTAGTTTAGCCCATTCGTACCGTTCTTCTAAAATAGATTGGTATGTAGCACCGCTACGAGTTGTTCCTGTTAACTTAACACCCATAGCGTCAGCTGCATTAGTAATTGTTTGTAGCCTTGTCAGTTGTGATGACATGGTAAACTCCTAAGCGTTAATTTTAGTACCAGTACCTGCTGTATCAATGGAAATGTAACAGTTACCTGTTGCAGCACCAGCTGCACTACCTGAAATACATATTACACCTTTTTGTGTACAGTTAGTGTTAAACGTTCCAGTAAGAATATTAACGATACGTCTGTGATCTTGAAACGCACGTTTTTTACCAGTAACAATAATACTAGCTTTTCTTCTCTTTGTCATTTTGAACTCCTTCTACTTTCTTATTACCTTCAGGAGCTATGTTAATAAACGTAGGTCCATCAGATAACTTTGCTTCTTTTTCTGCTAACTCCATTTTGTGAGCTAGAATAAACTCATGTTTTTGCATATCTTCAGGAGTGATTTCTACAACGTGTCCTTTACCCTGGCTAAGAGCTAACCCTTCTTGGTACTTGTACGGACGTGTAACGTCTGTTACACCACGGTGGTTAAGACGTACATCCATGTGTGCGTACTGTTGAATACCAGCTTCAATACATCGGTCAGCAAACCATGAGTCAGTAGGGAACACGGTGTTACAATGGAACCAAGGTTTACTTATCTTATCAAACACGCTCAGTTTCATTAACGTGAATGGGAAAGGAATAAGGTCTACCTTTTGGATAGCTAAATCTTTGATGTCTTTTCTACATACATGACAGAACGTTGTAGTCCATGTAGGTAACGGTGTTTTAACGTTGTTAGCTAAACAGTGTGGACACCAACAAGGTATTTCGTAAAGACGGTACATACCTGTCTGTGCTGGTTGGCTACATACAGTTGTTTGAGTATCGTACCTACGAAATGTACACATGGCGTACGGAAACCCTGAAGCGTACATTACACCACTTACAACATCTTTATCAGCTACAAGTAGTTTACGTAACATGTCAGGAGTAATGTCATAGATGTCATCATCCATAAACAAAATGTGTGTACACTTGTTATGTTTAGCTACGTTAACGCCCATCGTTTCAGCCATATGAACAGGTTTACGGTAAAGAAAATGGTACCCAATTTCAAGTTCACCTGTATGGTTAAACTCGGTCATACATTCAGTCCAGAACTTTAAGAACGAAGTAAGAAACTTATGGCTACACTCTAGTATAGGTATAACTATAAGTATACGAGGTACACCGTCTGGCGGTGGAGCTACTTCTTGTTTAGCCTGTTGCTGTTGCGGTTCTGTCTGTATTAAATCCATTTGAGTAACTACCGACATATCAACTGGCGTACCTGTTGATTCTAGTTCGTTAATCTTTTTTACTGCGTCTGCTGAATGTAAGTCTACCTCACCTTTTTCTTCAACGTTACGTTCCATTGCTCGTTTCACTGTCCACGGTTCCATAAATCTCTCCTTTTTTTGTGTAGCGGTTTGCCACAATCGTTACATTTTAAAATACCAGACTTAACAATGAACTTAGGTTCACTGCACTGGCAATACTTATGTTTAGTTAGTTTATAAATTATGTTACTTAACATACTATACTTTTTGTTTGACCTTGGTACGTGCTGGCATCAGTTAAGATACCAGCACAATACCTAGTCAACGGGCTTTTCCTTATTGTCTAATCTTTAAGAAGATTGGATTCTCTTCTCCTGCTGTGGCAGGAAGGTTGTAGTTTTTACCAATAGAAATTGCTGTTGGTGCAGCAGCTGTAGTTCCTGCACGCATAGCAACAGCGTACCCTAACGTACCCATTTTAACTTCAACAGCAGCTGGAGTTGCAGCACTGTGATACACTGATACTGGTCCTGCTGTTTGTAACCAAAAGTATTGACCTGTAGTTACAGCAGTAGGTACAACACCAACAGGAGTATCAAGAACTTCACTACCAACCTTAACACCATCATAAATGTTAGAAATAAAGTTAAGTTCAGTAGTTGCAGTCATTGGTTCTTTAATTGGGTCGTACAATGTAACAGTTGCAGTACCGGCAGTAGCCGCTGCGCTGTTTCCTTTAATTCGGTAACTCATACCGCTACCTGTACCGCTAGAAATAATCATATACCCTTCAGCATATTGGTTAAGAGTCATAGCAGTACCAAGCGTAACAGATATTGTGTTTACACCAGCACTTGTAGCGGCTGGAGTAAGAATATCTGCTTGGTGTGAAGCAATAAGAGGTGGTGAACAGACAATCTTACCAGCAGCAACGTTTGCGCTGCTTGAAAGTTTTGCGTAATACATAACTTTATCGCCAACTTCTAATCGTGTACCTAATGGCGCTTGTTGCGTGTCAGACGCTTCATAGATTGACTGGTTCACAGGGATAATTGGCTGCCACTGTGATTTGTTACTTGGTTTACCTGTGTAGCTCATTTTAATTTCTCCTTCTTAGGTTTTTCGGTCTACCTCAACTGACGCATTGGCTTGCATCAGGAAAGTTACGCTTCAATACTTGTTAAAACACCTTGACTTGCACGACGTGACACAACAAAGTTACATTTACATACAATTTGCATTACACGGTCAAGTTGGTTAGGTATTGTTTTCCATTCCGTTGGTGTAAAGAAAATGTCAGGATCAACTTCAAGACCAAGGTACTTGGTGTTGAGGAAGTACATGTACCCTGAAGTACATTGGTCAGACCAGATAACTGGACGACCTTTAAACTGTACCGTATCAAACTCAGGGTCACCTAACGTTTTGTTTACTATTTGTTTTTGTTCAACAACTTCATCTTCATAAAGTTCAAAAGAATCTTGGTCAGTAACAATAAGATCAGGTGCGTCTGATTTTTGTCCTTTAGAACATGTGTTAAACAAGTTACGCATGTCGTTTAAGAGGTACACAGAAGAAGCACCTGAAGCTGTTTTTTGTTTGTTCTGCCACCAAGTGTAAGTTGTTTGAGCAATGTTACCTACAGTACGAGCTGAAGTTGGCGTTGCATCAACCAAGTTACCAAGACCTTCAATGTCTTTACTTGAGTTACCAGTTCCGTCACCGAACAAATAGATTTCCATTTTATCGGTCATAGAATCTCTTAAATTGTTAATTTTTTGGTCCAACCAACGAATATGTTGCTGTTTAGACTTGTTCTTTGCGTCATCAGTGTAGTACCGAATGATTGATCCAGCAACAAATTTCCATTCAAACTGAGCGTCAGTTAAGAACTCAGTGTCAGTAATAGAAATAGTGTCACCTTTAGAAAGTGACGTTACTGTATCATTTTTAGCATAAGAAAGAGGTATTTCCAAATACCGACCACCATCACCGTTAAACCTAATTCCACCTTTCTTTTTAAGGTAATAGTAAAACGGTGTAGCATTAAAAATTTGGTCAACTACTTCTTTACGACGGTTGTTCCATGTTGTGGTATAGAGACCGTCTAGTTGTTCTGTACGTGTTGGGACAGACATGAGTTATCTCCTTTTTTAATTCTATAACTCGTTAACGTCTTTTCCAACAGCCTGATTCCAAGCATCATCAATAGCTTCTTGAGAACTTTTAAAGTCAGCAGGTTTCGTTGACGAATGTGACGGACCACCAGGTTTTTCTTGTTGCAGTTTAGCTTCTCGTTGTTTCTGTTCTTCAGACTTACTCTGGTACACGTCAGCTTTAATGATTTTGTATGCTTGTTCATAGTTAAGGCTTGGGTTACGGTTAAGTATAGCACCAATCTGATCTTTGTAATCATTAAAATCAGAATACTTACTACGAACTTCACGTAACTCAGAATGTGCAATTAAACTGTCAACCTTGTTACCAAGAAAAGTTACTCGATCATTAAGTTTCTTGTCAATTTTATTTTCAAGTAACGCCATAAATTCTGAGTTAGATAACGAATCAAGGTCATCGTTACCTGACTGTTTATGCTGGTTACCATCTGACTCTTTACTTTCAAGGAACGCTAAATACTCTGGATCAAGTTGAGACAGTTTAGCTTCTTCAGCTTCTTTCTTCAACTTTTCCAGTTGCTGAGACTGTTGCGTTAACGATTCTTTCATTTTTTCTACTTCAGACTTAGGAACCATCTCTTCCTTATTCTGATCTGTTTCGCCTGTTTTGTTTTGTTCTTCGCTTCCAAATACTGATTCGCTCATTTCTTCCTCCTTCTTAATCGCCTATTTATTTAACGTTCATCGGATTAACAATTCCACGACCTGCTCCTTGCAAATCGTTTATAGCCGACTGAACGTTTTTATCTTCTTTTTGTTTGTTAAACTGTTCTAACCGTATACTTTTACAGTACCGTTTATACCACCGCATTATGTTTGACCCAACTAACGATGCGTCTCGACCTGTCCATTGTCCTTTAAACTTTGGTTCCCATCTTCCTGTCTTTTCATTATACATTACAGTTACTGTTTTCATTATCGCCTCCTAATTTCTATACCTTTACCTTGTGACTTACGTTTCATAAACGCACGAGGAACTACACCACGCTTATCGCATTCAGCAAACAAATGTTGTTTATCACGAATATATATTGGTTCTTCAGCTATATGTTCATACACGCCAGCAACCCAACGTTCAGTGTTTACCATAAAGTCTGAACGTACTGGTTCTTCTGCAACACGTTTTATTTGTTCTGGTGTCATGTACCCACGTCCAGTAACAAACCGTTTACCGTTAAGTTCTTGTGGTATACTTGTCACCCTGCACCTCCTTGCCTTTGAATTACTCCGGCAGCAACGCCTACTGGTAACGGTTGATCTGTACTTTGAGGCATTTGAACGCCACTTTCAGATACAAGTTGTTGTACGTCTATTCCATCATAGTTTTGGAAAAAGTACCGTTGCAGTTCAGCAGGAACAGGTTGTCCTTGTTGTATACGTCCAGAGTTCATTTCAGTCCACGCTTTAGACATTTCAATAGCGTCACGTTTACGAGAATCTATATCTTGAGGAGCAGCAGTTGACGGGTTAACATCAAAATTATATTCACCTGCTATTTCAGGACCAGTAAACTGTAACCACCACATAGCACCGTCAGGACCTATAATATCTTGTACAACAGGTGTAGTCCAGTTTTTATATATCATTTGCATATAGTTACTAGCAATACTAACAACCATATCAGCCATTTGGTCACGACGTTCTTCAATACGTATATCTGATTTAGCCATAACTTTATCTACTTCTGATTTAGTTACGTGCGACTTACCTTGAAACTCACCCATCTGTACACGACTAAACCCTACTGTTTCTCTTATATCTTGTCGAGCTTGTTCAGCTTGGAACCCCATGTCTTGAAGTATTCCAGTAACTGACGGTGACATAGGCATTACTGCGTCACGTATTGACCCTTCAGCTTCAATACCTACAGCAAGCTCAACTTTCTCACTTAACAATTTTTTAAGTTCATCTGCGTCAATTGACCCTTTTTTGTAAAGCATTTTAAGCATATCAACACGACGATGGTACATTGACTGTGTACGTATTTCGTTAACTTCAAGTAGTTGTGGTTCAATTATTCGTGCGTCAGGTACACCCCATATATAGTCAGGGTCAGGGTTAGGTATTAGAGTTTCACAAGGTAACCCATCTATTTGCATTGGATCTTCTTCGTCACGTAAAAACGTTTTGTTTGCGTCGTCTAACGTTATTGTGTACGTACGACCAGTACAAGCGTCATGTATAATCCAAAGCTCAACCCACTGTTGACCTTGTTGCATGTCACGGAACAAAGACGTTTCAGGTGTAGCTTCAACAGCACCTTCACTATCTGACCGTTGCTGTACAAACGTTCCTTTCATATCTTTAGGAACCTTATATTTAGGGTCTTTCCTTAAATCATCTAACGGTCTAAGTTTACGGAACGCAAACCACGGTGCTGACGATTTATCAACAGTACCCCACGGAAACACTACGTCGTCAGGACGTACACGCAGAAACCAAGGCATACCTGGATTAATGAACGAGTTATACTCAATCTTGTATCCTTTTTTATCAAACTGAGTTAACGTTGCAGGACCGTCATTTGAACTAAACCCGTACTCAGAATCGTACCCATGAACACCAATTGCTGTACCGCAAAGAAACGAATCAGATATCATTTGTTTAAGTTGTTGTTTAACTTGAGTTTGTTTAATTAACCATCTACATATCTTTTCAACAATCCGTGCGTGTAGTTGGTATTTTATGCCAGGTTTACGAGGAGTTACAGTGATTGACGGGTTACGGAAATACGTTTGTGCTGATATGGAACGTAAGATGGAAAACATCATGTTTACAGGTAACGGTGAATTAAACTTATGTCTATAATAATCCTTATACCTATGCCAATCTTTATCACCACCATAATATTCTCGAAACTTCAGACCGTTCCGTATTTCTTGTTGCCAATCAGTTACTGACCGTTTTTTACTCACCTACCTACCTCCAAGTAACGCTCTAATACGAGCAGCGTTACCTTTCATTATATGCCATTTACTAGTACCTTTCTTACCTGAATTAATTGAAGAATAAAAAACAGATTCACCACGTTTGTCACCGTACTGAATTTTTAGTTTCTTTAACGCTTTTTGTCCTTCTTTAGTTATCGGCATTTTATTTCCTTAATGATACACTGACCCGTAATTGTTTTTATTAGACAACTGAACATCAAAATCAAGACCACTGTTATGTTTCTTACTTTCAAGCTCATCAAGTATCGTGTCGAGCTGGAACGCATGTCTAAGAGGTTTAGCTTCCTTAACATGTTTAGGCTTTAATATTACCACACCCCATGCTAAGCAGTCAAGTATATCACACGTCATACCGTTTGGGTAATCGTTCCATTCATTAACAAGAGCGTACATATCTGACCGTACATGTACACCACCGTTTTGCGCTAACGGTTCAATACCACGAATCCTTAAATCTTTTGCGTTACGACGGTTATCACACGGTAACGGTTCAAGACGGTAAAAGAACCCTGTTTCTTTCATACGTTTTTTAGCAAAATGCCTTACTGCACGTTGGTACTGAACTTCTTCAGGACGTACCGTTGTTTCAGGGAACGACCGTGCATGTGACTCCATTAAATTTATAACTTCAGTAGGACTAAACTTACCACGATCAATACGACGTACCCATATGTTATGGTTACGGTCCATTGACATAGTTAACACTACGTTTCTTGCCTTACCTTTTGAGTCGCCCCACCCAGCAAGGTCAACAATAGTTGTTGTAGTTAAGTCTGAAGGAATTTCACTGTCTGAACTATATTTACGTAACCACTGTTCCTGGAACACAACGTCTGATGGATCACGAGGCATGTTGAGGTACTGCGTAGCGTACATGTAAGCACCTTGTGAATCATATATATCTCTTAACGCTTCAGTTCCGAACCTGGACGGCCAGACTGGTTGTCCGTGACCGTCCCAATCAGGGTTTGGTTCGTTATCTTTTTCTGCTTTAAGACGGAAGAACTGAAACTTACGTCGTTCGTTACGCCATATCCAATCTTTAAGATCGTGCGGCGCCCATCTAGTTCCTATGTTATCTATAGTTGATTTGTTTGGGTCAGAGAATAGGGAGTACACCAACTTGTGCCACCCTATAGCTTTATCTATATCGTCCTGGTTAGGAGCTATTTCAGAACCAGACAAATCGTCTTTCTTAGCGTATACAAGGTCATCTTCGTCTATATGGTCGTAGTGACGAGAAACAACAGCACCTCCAGACCCAATAGCTTCGTACGTACCTTCACGACCTGTTTTCTTACGGTTAAGTTCGCAACACGAGTTTGACCACCTAACTTTACGAAAATCAGGAACAAGTTCAGGGAACGCTTGTTGCAGTAACGTGTTGTTCTGCCAGTTCCACCGTATTTCGTTAATAGTTTTTTCAGCGTTATCTGCTGTGTTCATAGCGATAAGTATTCGTATGTTAGGGTCACGACGTATTGGTAACCATAGGTTCTTACCTACTGAAGATACAGACGTTTTAAAGAACGACCGAGGAACAACAGCGTCACGATGACGACCGTACTTAGGGTGTTCAAGGAAATAACATAATGATCCATGAACGTAAGGGTCAAGATCGTCGTACCGAAGAACTACAGAACAAAAATAGAATAAGGAGTACCCGTCAGGTAACTCCTTAACATACTTACGAACAAGAGACGGATTATCTCTATGTTGCGCTATTTGTTCACTATTTGTCGGTATCTTCGATGGGTCGATCATCGAACTCTCCTTCGCTCACATCTATAATAGGTATATCACCTTCAACAATAAACTGGTGCATACGTGTTAACTTATCAGCAGTAGTGTCTAACCGCTTAGTGTCTTCCTTATCATGTTGGTACACGTTAGTTTGAGTAACAATGTTAGGAACGTTCTTAGGAGCAAACTCAGGGAACCGTTCAAGTAGCCACTGAGTAGCTGAAGCACGTGTAGCTTCTTTCTCACCATGTAAAGCTAGTTGTATTTGGTTCTTGATTAGCTCGCTCTTCTTGCTGTCTAGAACAGATAACGCATCAGCACCTGAATCAAGCTGTTTAAGCTGGAACTCGTCCATCTTAGCGTCAAAATCAGGTCTGTTACGTACTTTAATTACTGTGTTTGGATGTTTACCGAGTTTCTTAGCAATTTCATTGAATGAATAACCCTTGAGCCTAAGCACTACCACCTCATTGTACCAATCCTTCCACTTACAACGAGGAGCGTTCTTATCGTACCTAGCAAGCTCTTTAGGAAACTTAGGAGTAGTCTTATCGCCCATATTTTAATTATACCATATTATAAATGATTATCAATAATTATGAATGGTTATAATAAAAACGCTTACATTATAGATGGTTATGTAATAGGTAAGTTAGATTTACACAACTCCATGCTAGGTATAAAGTTATGTATAATGCTAATTATTATATAACATATTGATACCCAATGACTTATGAACAATTCTTGTAAAATGAGAAATTTTGTGTAAATTTTTTGTTGGAGGCAGGTCTACTCACAACAAACCCGAAGGGGGTTTTGATTTATATATACGACTAGGAAAAGAACAAGCGATACCTGTCTTAGCCAGCCCCTTATATATAATACCTATATACATGTAACTTGGTGTTTAGACTGGTGACTAGTCTTATACATAGAATAAGAACGAGACTGATTGCTAGTCTCATTCCCAACCTATTCCTATCATTCTCATTCTTATTTATAAGAGTTATTATATATATGTAAAGGTGAGAAAGTAAAAAAAATGAGAAAGCGTAAGCCTAGTATAGCGATTCTCACATCAGTCTCACAAGAAAGCACATGTGGGAAAGGGTAGGACAATATACACTAAGTCCTTGTATTTCAATGACTTATGATTCCCACTTTCCCAAGTCCCACTTGGGAATGGCGGTGACACAGTAAAAGTGGGAAAATGATGCCTAGATATTAGGCAACTGCTAAATCTCTGAAAAGTCAATAGAATCAATGGTTTTTGTAGCCTACACACAAACACAAGCACCCATTCCCATACCCATTCCCAGACCCATTCCCACTTTCCCACATGTAAATGAGAATGAGAATGAGAATTGAGAATAGATAATAGAATCAAGCATACTACATGTTGTGGTATCAAAAACACACCACTATATCTTGTAAAATGACCAATTATTTGACAAAAAAAAGTGTTGACTAGTCAAAAATCATGCTAGACTATAAATGTGACAAGGGAACACTTGATAAACACTCGTTCAGTTGATAAATGGTATACATAATGTAGAATAAATAGCCAATAGAGACACAAAGCACGGGCTAAGTGTGGTTGGTTGGCTAGTTAAACAAGGGAGGGTATTATGTTAGGACAGATGCAAAAGAACAGGAAAGCACACTTGAAGCAGCTCATCACCAGGGCTAACCGTACAATGCACATATCACGCAACCATGCTAGTGAACTAAGTAGGATATGTTTCAGCGCTGAGATACGGGAGTATGAGAGGGAGTTAAGACAGTTGGAACGGTTGGAAAGGAAGGGAGGATACTAAGATGAACACAAAAATAGTAAAAGAATTGCCAATCTCTTTTAAATTGGCAAAAGAATTAATCAACCAAGACAAAGAACATATTCAAGAATGGCTTAATGATGTTGCCGGTGATTGGTATTGCGGAGAGATTAAAGAAGAATGGATCAATGAAGACTGGGCTATTCATGTTGCAGATTATGGGGATATTGTGCTATCTGCACACCTAACTAAAAGCGGGAAAGAAGAACACTATACAGTTATATAATAGTTACTTAAACAAAGGGAGAATAATATAATGGACTACAATTCAATTGGAAATCAAAGAATCAAAGAAAAGTTTATTAGTAAGCATGTATATTACAATATAACTACTGAAGTAGAGTATATATTAAGTAAAAGCTGGAAAGATGAAACACCATATACTTATGATGATGTTGAGAATCGACTTGACCTTTCATGTGGTTACTGTAATGAATGCAAAACGCATGTAGAAACAAACAAAAATGGTGAATGTGCTGAGTGTAAAAGCACGGATATTGACTATGATCCACAAGAAGTATATCAATGGTTTGCAGTGAGCCGTTTCTTAGCTGAGAAGCTCAAAGAAAAAGGACATCCAGTCCTTAATGATGAATATTGGGGACGGTGTACTTGCGGGCAGGCTATCTCTCTTGATGGGGTTATAGATGAGATATGCGAAGAAATGGAGATATTAGAGGGTCAGGAGTATGATTGGAGTAAATAAACCATGTACGGAAAGATAATATAAACAAATCTATTAGGTCGTGGCGTAAGTATCAAAAGGAATTGAAAAAGAAAGGGGTTTAATATTATGTTTTACGAAGAAGTAAAAAAACTACAAACAAAAGATGGTAAGCTGTTTGACTATGAGGATGAAGTCGAAGAATATATTGTTGACGCTTTAGCGTCTGAAATCAACGAATGGATTAAAAAAGCGCCTACAAATGACTTAAAATATCGGGATTTAGTCGAAATTATAAAGGCGCTTGTTGGAGATAACCACAAAATAAAAAGACTATCAAATTTATTAAATAAGTATATGTAAGGGGTGGAATTATGAGTTTTAAAGAAGAAATAAAAAACATGTCAAATGAAAAGCTAATAATGATGACATTGTCTAGCTTAGTAAATAAAGCCAAATATGATTATTATCACACTGGAACGTTATATAAGAAATTTGAAAATTTATCAAAAGCGTTAGAAGAAAGAGCATTACAGGAGGATAACTAATGGAAGAATATGAAGCAGTAGACCAGTTGATAGAGTATGTTACAAGACAACATGAACATAACACATTAAAGAGTGATACATTAAATAAGTTTTTAGAGTCTTTAGAAGATAGACAGTAATTAATAAATGGGGGTGTTAAAATGAAGTATGACAAGGAAACAAAGAAGGTAAGGTTTAGTATTGGTAATGCTGAGTTAATAGTGGTTATAGTTGTGTTGTTGTGGGTACTTGAGAAGGTGAAATATTGATGAACAAAATCAAGGAAGATTTAAAACTATTTTTTAGTCGTAACATAATGGAAAGCTATACATTAACAGTGATATTGATTGTGTTACATGTGATAGTGTTAACGTTGATATATTAAACTAACGGAGGGTAAAGAAATGGATAATCTAACTACTGAATATAGTGAGTTAAAACGTAAAATAAACCATGCTAAATACTTGCATGAGTTAATAGATAGGGCGCAAGTTATGTTAGGGGATTCTATGTGTTTGTTCTGGTGCTACTTTGCCGGAATAGCTATACATAGGTTAACAGACAATGATATAGTAGTGTTAGAAAACTTTATGCGAACATGGGAGACTAAGACAAAGGAACAGAATGCTGTTACATAAAATAAACGCTGTACTTGGATATTACCACCTACCAAAGACAATGGATAGGGTTAAGGTGACACAAAAACAATGTGGCATGTGTGGGTACGGTGAACAGGTAAGAATAAAAAATACATTAATTTGTTTAAATTGCTTGACAAAAAGTAAAGTTATGGTATAATGCTAAACATGACACTCGATAACACTCTATATCGTGATTTAAAAAGTTAGGTAGGAATTAAATGTTAGGGATATTGGTAACTATAAATATTTTGTTAATGGTTGTTAATCTAGTGTTTGGTAACTGGATTATAGTACTCTGTAGCCTGGTGGTTATGGCGTTAATGATGATTGGTGAATAAAGGAAAGGTAGTGTAATGAGTAATAAAAAAGATACTTATATGTTAGATAGTAATAAATTGTTATGGCATATGGATAGGGTGCATGCCTGGGAACGTGGTGAGCGTATTGCTCCTATACTGATTGATATAGGCGCAACTAAGATATGTAAT
>Ga0272440_1003055_pt1 | contig 12681 bp, 20 predicted proteins | sample SSMMMBAug17_FD_192440 | JGI IMG/M metagenome (GOLD analysis project Ga0272440, IMG submission 192440) | Marine sediment archaeal communities from Little Sippewissett salt marsh, Falmouth, MA, United States - SSM-MMB-Aug17 | ecosystem: Environmental > Aquatic > Marine > Wetlands > Sediment ...
ATGCTCATCTGCAAGAAAATTCAATTTATGTAGATGACAAGGCTTGGGTAAAAAAACTGCTTAAGCATATGACGCTTTATGAAATTAATGATGCTCTTTTTGGAGGTGACGACAAAGAGATTGTAGAGAAAAATACGATTGAGTATGTTTCTCGATTTTTAGATGAAGACCAGACAACTCTTAACATGCCAAACCGAGACAGGGGAATGTTTGAAGCATTCAAGCTCTTTGAAAATTTTCAATACAATAAAGACGCTTCTGCTTTTGTAGAAGAGGCAATGCAAAAACTGCAAGTAAAAGATGTTGAATCCTATCTAACAACCCACCTCTTAAAACTCCATGGTTGGGCAGGTTTTATTAAGTACCGTTCAGAAGACACAAACTATTTAGCACAAAGAAGACATCCAGCATCTCTTATAGAGTATATGGCGGTAAGACTCTACTATGAACTCGAAGTACTACAAGAGAGTAGAATAAGTAATTTTACACTCCTGGATGCTTACATTAAAGGTAATCTTAGCGAGTCAATTTTACAGCTACTCAAACGCAAAAACATGCTCTTTGGTCCTGCTCTAGATGCTTTAGAATCAGCAGAGCATACTGAAAAAGTTCTCAGAGATCACATAACTCATGAACTTAGCCTTGATGCCCTACAGATTCAACACTCAAATGAAGTACTTCAAAGTAATCTTCCACTAACTGAGCTCTCAGATATTTTACATAAACTTAGAGAAGAAGAGGGATATATCTGGCTAAAGTCTCTTGAGGATAGCTACATAAGAGAGCATGTTGATGCTTTTACAAAAGTAAAAAAAGAACCAAAAAAACAGCCACTTGCCTCGGCGACATTTTGTTTAGATGTTCGTTCAGAAGTTATTCGTAGGCAAATAGAGCGTACAGGACCATATAATACTTATGGTGCAGGAGGCTTCTTGGGTGTTCCAATTGCCTTTGTAGAGTTTGACAAAGCACATGAGCTTTTCTTGGCACCTGCTACCATAAAGCCACAAAATGTTGTTTTTGAGATTCCAAAAGAGAAACATGATGAGTATAGTTCTAAAAAAGGAATGAACAAAACGACTAAAAAAGTTCTCAATGACCTCAAAAACAATCCATACACTCCATACATTATGGTTGAAGCTATTGGTTGGATATTTGGTGTGAATCTTTTTGGCAGAACTTTTTTACCACAAAAGACAAATAGACTCTTTTCAAAACTCAAACCAAGTAAACCAAAGACTACTTACACACTTGATAAACTCTCAAGTGATGAGATAGAGTTTTATGTAACAAAACTACACACAAGAATTATCGAGTCTGTTCTTGCTGATTACGCTAAAAAATCGTATTCTCAAGCAGAAGTAGAAAGCTTACGTAAGCATCTTCTTTTTGCAGAGCCACTCGAATTTGAATTAAATGAAAAACTGCTTGTTAAACTCAAAGATTTTTACCATATAACTCCAGAAGATTATAAGTATCAAAAAGAGAAACTTGCTATGGTTGGTTTTACTCTAGAAGAAAAAACTCGTTACCTACACACTTATTTAAAGATGATAGGTCAAGTAAAAGATTTTCCAAAATATGTAACGATAATTGGACACGGCAGTGTCTCAGATAACAACCCTTTTGAATCAGCGCTTGACTGTGGAGCGTGTGGAGGAAACATTTCACTTCCAAATACTCGTACACTCTGCATGATTGCAAATACTCCTGAGGTAAGAGAAGAGTTGAAAAAACAGGGTATAGTTATACCAGAGAGTACAAAGTTTGTACCAGGTTTTCATATTACCTCTACTGATGTCATCAAATTTTATGATACAGACATCTTAAATGAAGAAGAGAGCAAAGAGTTTAGCAAAATACAAGATGATTTCAATATCGCTTCTAGTCTCTCTAGGCAAGAAAGAAGTAAATCTTTACCATACACAGAATCAGAAAATGATATTATGATTAAGTCTATGGACTGGTCAGAGACTCGTCCAGAGTGGGGACTTGCAAAAAATATGGGTGTATTTGCAGGACCTAGAAGTGCCACAAAAGATGTAGAACTAAATAATAGGCTCTTCCTACACTCTTATGATTGGACACTAGACAATGAAGAAGCTGAGATACTTACACGTATATTTAATGGTCCGCTTGTTGTTGGTGAGTGGATTAACCTTGAACACTACTTTTCTACTGTAGATAATCATGTATACGGGGCTGGTTCTAAGGTATATCATAATATAGTTGCAAAAGTTGGAGTATTCAACGGAAACTACAGTGATTTAAAGATTGGTCTGCCTTCACAATCTGTTTTCTTAGAGGGAGAAGCATACCATGAACCAGTGAGACTACTCACATATATGGAAGCACCACTTGAGATAGTACTCAAAGCAGTAGAGAACTCTGTTGCAAAACCATTTATACTCAATGAATGGATTAGACCTGTGGTCATTGACCCAAAAGCAAAAAAAGTCTACTCATATGAGGATGGTGACTTCGTTGTCATCAAAGAACTGTAATTAGATACAAGTTAGGAGAATATATGTATACAATTGAAATAGAAAAAGAGTGTGGCTGTTTTTTAAAAAGTGGCTTTGAAAAAGTAACAACTTATGAAACACGTGAAGATATGTACAATAAAGCTCGTGTTTTAGAGTGTCGTATGAACCAAGAGTTTTGTATGAAACACTTCTTTGAAGCAGTCGATTATGGTGATAAAATAGTTATTCACTCAACATTACGTCCTGCAGATGACGAAGAGGATGAAGATGTAGAAGATGCAAACGACTTAGTAAGAAAAAGTAACGTAGTCATCGGTTTTGATGGTAGTAAGTCAAGTCCAAATGGCGGCGATAAATCATAAAAGGATCTTAATTAATGTATACAGTACATATGGAACGTGAATGCGGTTGTTTTCAGCGTAGCGAATTTGAGAGTCAGAAAAGTTTTGACAATCAGCAAGATGCTTATAATTATGCAAATATTGCTGCAGAGATTATGAGTGAGGACTTCTGTGGGAAACATGCTTTTGTTGCTCAAAAAATGGATGGAAACAGTTTTCTTATAAGAATGATAGATGGTGCTGGTGGTTCTTGTGGAACTGGCAGTAGTGCAAGTAGTTGTAGCACTGGTAGTTGTGGCTGTAATTAAAATATCTATTAGCCTTTGTGGCTAATGATACTCTTACGTAAGAGATAAACTCTTACTGAGCTCCGTATTGGCGGGAGTCAATTTCTTCTATAAATCTCTCTAAAGAAAATGTAATTAAATTAGCTAAATCCTCTGCATCTTTTTCAAGATACCCATGTGTTAATGGCATGTGTTGCACATGAGGGTCTGAACCATTGAGATTGTATGTAAACTGAACATAAGGTCCACCAGACTCTCCGCTACCATCTGCATCTTGTGTTACTAAAACGCCAGGTATAAAGTAGTCAACTGTAATATCTGGATTGACAGAAACTTTATCTATTATTTCTACTACTTTTTGTAGCTTCTCTTTTTGTGCTTGTACCATAATAACGCTCCTGAGTGAGGCAGATGCCTCTTTAATGAGGGATTATAACCCTAAGTTGAAAAAACCTAATTAATGAACCTTTTACAATGTTATCTCAATAAATTAAACTTATAATATAAAAACTAAAATCACTTAAAATACTTAAGAATAAAAAAAGTTTGATATACTCTAAAAGTGAATAAGGAGAAGAAATGGCATATGAAAGTGTAGACAGAGCAAATGTCGAACTGCTGGTAAGAACATTCTATGACAGAATATTAAGAGATGAGATGTTAAGTCCATTTTTTATTCGCGCACTTGGAAGTGATTTAAATGGTGGCAAATGGTATGAGCACCTTCGGACTCTAGACAGTTTTTGGCTACTGATGATGAATGGAGAGTTTGGTTACAAAGGGGATCCATTTCCTGCACACGCTTTTTTGGGACCACTAACAAGAGCACACTTTGAGCAGTGGTTAAAACTCTTTAAGCAAACCGTAGAAGAGCTCTATACTCCTGAAATATCTGCTAAGTTTTATAAAAAAGCTGATATATTAGCAGAGCAATTTATAGATAATATGGACATCGACAATGATGACGATGACGATTGGTAAAGAGAGGTTACATGAGTGAACAAGCAAAAATTCTTGCACAACTGCAAGAACTTATAATGGAGATACTAAAATCAGGGGAAGCTTCACCCCAGCAAGGAGCACTTCTTGACTCTCTCGAAGAGCAGTTATTTGCGCAAAAATGCTTTCAAGAGCCAAGCAATGAAGCTTATGACAATTTAGGTGAAGAGATTGCTTATCTATTTTTTCACGATAAAGCTGACAAAGCGGTTGCAAAAATGAAAGAGCAAGAAATAAGCGTTGAAGATTTTTTAGGCTTTGTAGAGTATCACTTTGAAGATGATGAGCCTGTAGAGATGTTTAATGCAGCTTTTGTAGATGAAGTAAAGAGAAAACTTGCTGCATAGTCTTCTCTTACATAAGGGTTAACCCATTTCTACAGAATCTATCTCACCTTTGAACTCTTCTATTGAAAAAGTTACTTGATTTGCAACTTCTTGTGCTGAACTTTTAAGCATAGTAGAACCTAAATGGATAGTTCTTGTTGGTCTTGTGTACTCACTAACAACGTATGTTAAAAGAATATATGGATCACCAGAACCATCACAATCTTTAACTGTAGTCTCTACACCAGGGATACAATAATCTATATCAATGTCAGGGTCAACCATAGCCTTATTTACTAACTCTACGATCTCTTGTAATTTTTCTTTTGTTGCTTGATCCATGAATCTAACTCCTATATTATGTATATATACATTGTATCAAAAATTTCTAGTAAATTAGCAAAATTTTTGCAAACCTTTAACGACTCCTAAAAAAAGAAATCACTTTGTAGTTTAATTCTAATCTTGAATCCCATAATGCTACAATACGTCAAAACTTCAATGAGGTGTGGTATGGCACAAGAGCAAACAAAAAGATACATGGAACTCCAGATGGAAGAGCTTAAAGCTACTTACGGAATAAGTGAGGAACAGAAGAGTGAACAGGACCGTCTCAAGGAGGAGAAAAAGCTAGAACTTCAAAGAGAAAAAAACGCTAAAATTGCTGCTATGTATGAAGATGCTGCTGAATACGAGGCTGACCTTGAGGGATTTAAGGCTGAACTTGAAATCGTCAATGCAAACAAATTAAAAGATATCGCAAAAGCACTAAGATCAGCCTTTCCGGATGAAGAGCGTGACTTTTGCGCTGAACTTGATACTATTGTTGAGACTGGTTGGAACTTTTATGTGAATGAAGAGCAGAGTCATCCACAAGAGCAACTCAAAATCGTACAGGAGTCTTCATTTTCAGAGCTTTTAGAAAACCTTGAGAGCGCTTATCCTGAGTATAAAGATTTTGAAAAAGATATCCGTGCTCTGCTTACAAAACGCTGGCAAAATCTTATAGCTATAAAAGAAGAGCATGTGAAGCAAGAGTTAGCTGAAATTAAAACAACTGGACTTAAACCAAAGTATGTCAAAAGAGTTTATGAACAGTTTCATGGAATTGCAAAGAAGTAAACTCTTACATAACTACTTTGCACTAAACTCCACCTCATCCAAAGAGAAGTTTGCCAACTTCTCTCTTATCCACTTTTCTTCGTCTGAATTTTCTTCAACAAAAAAGTACAGAGAGCTTCCATCTTCATCATTTTGAATTAAAATACTATCTTGGCTCTGTGTCTCCCAAGTAGCTAAAGGGGCATACTCTTTATACTCCTTTGCGGCAACAAAACTCTGCAGAGTTATCGCTTTTTCTAAAGAGTAAAACAAAAAACGCTTAGAAGAGACATCTTCTACTTTCACAAGCACTTCGGAACTTACATTGTGTAGAGAATAGGAAAAATGTGCAAGAAGCTCTGTGAGAAACTTATGTGACCAATCAAGTACTTTTTTCATACATCTGCTTGTGGCAGGATCTTTATTGTCTCTATCTAAATAGGCTGTATTGTAATCTTTACAGATATTACTATAATCTACCCCTATACCAATCTTTGCCATTTTAAAGCTCTTTATGTACCACTACTTCATCGCCAACTTCAATTCTGCCATACTCTACAGGTGTGACAAAAAGACCACGTTTTCCCTGTATGAGTTCAGGAAGTTCAGGGGCAAAAGCATACAAATAACGGTAATCTTGGCAAGGACCACTCACCTCAAAAACCATCTCTCCAATCTCTATGAGCGAACCTTTATTTAAGTGGTAGAGATCTACATCTACGTAAATATCTTCCATCAAGAGGCCACGTTCAAAAACAAGTTCTGCATCTTCAATGATGTCATAACTTTTTTTACAAACCAGTACCATTGGACGCTGTGTTCCATTTTCATAATCACGGCTTCCCATGATTCCATTTTCATCAACCTCTATATCCTCTACACGCATTCTATGCCCTGCACGCATCATATCTGGCATCGTCATATAAAGCATCTCTACTTTTCCTGTTGTCATCTTCTCTCCTTAGTTGTTTTTAAGACTTGGGTTTTTCTCTACAGCCGCTCTTACATCTTCGTTCTCATCCTTACGTAAGCGCTCTAGTATCTCACTTGGCACACTAGGATTTACAGCAACAGAAGCTCTTACATTTTCATCATCAATGCTTGCTAATCGGGTTAATATCTCCACTGGAGTATTTGGATTTCCTCCAATCCAGTACGAAAGTTCTGCCTCTTTACTCAGCTCTGCCAATGTCTCCACCGGAGTATTGTGGTGTTCAGCAACAAACTCTCTTACGTAACCAATCTCATCTTTACTTAATGTAACAAGCGTCTGTGCATCTGTATTTAAGTGAGCAGCTACTCTTACACGTACAAAAGGGTCTTCATGCTGACTCAACTCAGCAAGTTTTTCTGCTGGTAGCTCTTTATCTTGAAGTAACTGCATTGCTTCAATATTCGTCATCTCTTTGCCTTCATCTATAGATAATTGGCGAATTTTAGCTTTATCTATCTTAATTGCTCAGTAAAAGAGAATTTAGCTCTATTTCTTTATTTTAAAAACTCATAGAGCCCCATCACTATCTCTATGAAAATAAGCACAATAATAATCCACTCTAAAAAAGAGGAGTATCTATGATTTTGCTCATTGCTTAAAACGTCCAAAAGCTCTTGAACAACTTCAACCTTTTTGTTCAAGACTTCTACACGTGAAGATATGTCCAAATAGCGACTGAGTGCATTGTAATGTTTCTCATACTCTGGGTACTCCCAAAAAAACTCTGGGGTATCTAAAAGGTCGTAATGCAAATTTATACGGCTTTTTACTAAAAAAAGTTCACCGATTTTTTTTGCTATTGCTTTTTTACTAAGTGTAATTTTTCCATACTTAGCCAAATTTTGGGGAATAATCGAGTTCTCTTCAATAGTGTTTTCGACTTTCATCTCAAAGCGACTAAGCTTGGCATTTTGTGCCAAAGCAGATGAGATTGCAATTTTAAGGAGTGCTGAGTCATCTTCTAAAATGAACTTGTCATAAACGATTTTAAACTCATCTTGTAGTTCATACTTAAACTTCTCTACACTCTCCTTATGTAAGGGATTGACTAAAAAGCTTTTTATCTCCGATTTAAAAAATTCTAGATTTTCAAAACTGACATTCCAACAACTATATACTCCATAAGTAAAAAGTACCACATACTGATCACTCTCTAGTGTTATAAAAAGTATATCTTTATAAAGGGTTGTTTTATACTTTTGAGCCAAAAACTCATATATGCTTGTCTCAAACTTCTCACTCACAACAAAACTAATGATACTTTTTTGCATCTAGACCCCTCTGATTTGCAAATGCACTTTAGATAAAGCAATGTTTTTGACATTATGGTACCATTTTATTTCTAAGTTTATGTCTACTAAAAAAGGAGTACCTATGGCATCAAAAATCATTATTGGAGTTCTTGTCGTTTTGGCAATTGCAGGAGTGACATATAAAGCACTTAACCCCTCTCCATACAAACATCCACGTTTTAGCAAATAGGCAAAAATTAATTTCGCGTATCTTTCATGAGTGTTTTATAAAATGGGAAAAAACCTCTTGGAAGAGGTTGCACCTCTTTTGTCTTGTAACGCATTCCTACTCTTTGTATAGATACATCTCTAAATCTATCGTCATACTTTGAAGCATAATAAATTTGCACATTTGGATACTCTTTGTTTATAAAATCAAAAAACTCTTTTGAATTCGCCTCAATCAGTAGAAGTGCTGGTATCTTTTGTAGTGCTTCAAAAATGAAAGCTTTTCTGGAATCAGAAACTAAACGATTTTCAAAAATATCCTCATCCCATATGAAAGCCAAGGAGCACTTTTCTCGCTCTACAGGAAACTGCAACAACTCCAAAGAGAGCGTGTCCGTATCTAAAATTACTATGTTTTTTTTGAACACTATAAACTCTCCTTGAAGAGTCTTTTATGTAAGACTTCATAAGAAGCGTCAAAGAGTGTGTGATCTTGACGCTCAAGTCCATACCTTGCTGCGGCAAACTGTTCAATATTATCCCAGTTAAAAATATATGGTTTATTTGAGCGTGTACTAGCAACCCATTGCCATGAGAGATTATTTACGGCTAGATTTCCATCATTTAAAAGCTTAAGCATCCAAAGAGCACCACTCTGCCATCGAATTCTTCTAAAATGCACAATATAAGAGGCCAGATAGAGTCGTGCATGATTATGGAGGTAACCAGTTGTGTTTAGTTCTGTAACCAAAATATCAATCAGGGGGATTTGTGTTTTTGCATTTTGTATGTCAACTGGAAACTCATCTGTATACTCGTCTGCACTATAACCCGTTTTGTAAGGTTCATAATCTTCCCAAATCATTTTAGGATCTTGTTTATAAGTCTGTAGAAAAAACTCCCGCCAATAGAGCTGTTTTAAAAGTGCTTGAGCTTCTGTTTGACAATTTTGTGAGTCTATATGCTCTAAAAAATCCACAATATCCAAGAGCCCATGTTCAACATATATGGAGAGTTTTGAGACTCCCCCACTTAATGAATTTCTTGTCATAGCATACTGTTTTACATCGAGTTTACTCAGTAACTCTAATCCCTCTTCTCTTGATGCAAGCAAAGAGAGTTTATTTGAGTATTTAGGATTTGTAATGGGTTCCAAGGTATTACTTTGAAGTCTGAAATATTTCATGCAACACCTTTGAATTTTAATGTAATCATTCGAAAAAATTTAAAAAGCATATAGACAAAACTGCCTAAAAGCTTACTCTTAAATATATATTTTTGCAAAGAGAAGAAAAGCCCTTCATAGCGGCACACCAAAAGAAGCATATTAACAGCCTCAACCCCTTGAAAGAAAACTTTATCACATACAATTATGACACCATCCTCCAGCCTGATATCAGCAGAAAGGCTTTTCCACTCACTATGTACTCTTGCATCAAAAATATCCAAATTGGCACACTTTTTTAATCGTAAGAAATCAGCATACTTACTACAAAAAGGGCACTCTCCATCATAGTAGAGCCTGTTTTTCATATTTACAACTCTATAAAATATTTTTTAAGATTTTCAGTATTGTATATAAATTACAAAAGAGTTAGTAGAATAAATTTGACATTTCGAGAATTTAGTAAGAGAGTTTGAAGTGGTAAAGCTATTATATTAAGAGATATTTATTACATTTCAATAAAACCGTACCCTATGTTGTACCCTAACAAAGAATTGAAGTTTATTTTTGATACTTTTAAATATATTGAAAGTGCCTGTTTTAGGCTAATGGTGCGGATGAGAGGACTTGAACCTCCACACCTTGCGGCACCAGATCCTAAGACTGATTTAAATGACCTATCAATAAATATCAAAAACTATTAAAAACCCTATACAAAGGGATTTTAATAGTACTTTTTCAATAGTTTAACATTTATTAAACTATCAACAAATATCAGAAAAACAGCAACTAAAGCGCAACCTATATTTCTATTTCTATGTTAATATAATGAAAAAAGAGGCTGTACATGTCACTATACGACGACCTTAAAAAAATTGACATTCCTCCAAATGATTGTAAAGGTTTGTACCTTAAAGATTCTCATAGTCTAATGAAAGAGAAAACAGCCAGTAAAGCATCATTACGAAACTTGGATTACAAACATATAACTATCGTTATAAGACTATATCATAGAAATAAGTCTTACCTAGAACAAATCGAATTCTTTGGTATTACAGGATTACAGGCTCTATCAAAAGCAATATTAAAACGATCAGAACTTAAAGAGCAACTTCAAGAAAAAGGTACCATAAAGGCAAGTAATACACAAACACTAAATGAGTACTGGGATGAATATGTATCCTATAAAACTTCAATATGGGCTTCTGAAACAAAAAAAACTAATACAACATTCTATAACAAATGGATTAGAAAAACGGCTGGACAAATAAATTTTAATAAAGTTACAACAAGAGATCTTCAAGACATTGTAAATGACATTCTAAAAGCTGTTCATCCAAAAACTAAAAAACCTTATGCTCCGAGAACTGCTGCAAGTGTGAAACAGCAAATTAGAGCTCTATACAATTATTACAAGAAACAAAATATTATTGAAAAAAATCCTGCTGAAAATATAGAAATCCCTAAGTATGACAATACAATTGATTTTCAACTTAGTGAAGAAGAAAGAAGAAGCCTATTTGATGCAATTAAAAGTTATCCTATTCAGAAATATAGAGGTGTGATGTTATTTCTATATTCTGGTCGACGACTTAATGAAGTACTTACCCTTGATTGGAGAAACATTCACTTCACTAAAAAAACCTATACTATCGGTTATGTTTACTCTAAGAATAGACGGATTCAAGAATTCCCACTGACTACTCATTTAGAAGGATTTCTTACAGAATATGGTCCTCAAAAATCAGGATTTATATTCACAGCAGATCAGGATATTTCAAAACCTCTTAGTCAAGAAACATTTCGCCGTCATTGGAAAAAATTAATTGACAGTTTAGGTATTGATAAGATGCGTATTCATGATACAAGACATCTTTTAGGTAATACCATGATTAATAAAGGGTATAGCTTAGAGGCAATTGGAAAAAGTCTAGGTCATTCTTCTGTTCATGTAACGAAAAGATATGCAAAAGCTGATTTAAACACTGCAAGTGATGTCCTAAATGAATATTTCAAATAAGTTGCAGCAATATTAAATAATAGATTTAATATTTATCTTTTTTCTTTAATAGCCCAAAATAAAAAACTTTCAAACTGTTCGCTATTAGAAAATAAATACTCTTGCTCATCAACCGTAAGAAAATAATCCAAATACATAACTGTTTCTTCTCGATAACTTGGCAAAGAAACAAGATCATTTTTAAAATCAATTCTAAAATCTTTTATAAATCTTTTATATGCTGGTTCTAATTCTCTATCTTGATTCCATTTTTCAAAATCATTTAAATTTCGAATATTAGACTCTTTAAACATCATGTATAAATATACTAGTATTCTAAGTCGAAAGATAAAGAGCGTTCGATTAATGTTTTGTACATTAACTGTATTAATTAATTCAAATTGTTGTCCAAAAATTTCGTCAAAGATTTTCAATTCACGACATCTTTTTTTAATAGCATTTATAGCATTTCTATTTTTCCATTTTGTTATAGAAGAATATGAAACTTCCATTTTATCAGCAAGTTCTCGCATAGTACTTACATCAAAATATGTAAATAATTTATCAAAAACACTATCTACTTGCATAAAAGCATCCTTTTAAAAGAATATTAAGACATTATAGGACATAATTGTCATTATTAAATGATAATTATGTACTATTAAAGAAATATATGACTTAATTATACATTATTATTATAAAAGGAGCCATAATGCCTGAAGTTATTATTGTAGATCATACCATTGTTCAAGAACTAAAAATCATGCAGGAAGAGCAACAAAAAGCTTTAAACTTAATTTTACAAAAACTAAGTTTAGACAAATACTCTGAAGAAGACCTAACCACAAAAGAAGCAGCATATGCAGCAAAAGTTGATATACAAACTATCAACAGATGGAGAATCAGAGGTTATATTAAGAGGTATGGAAATGCAGGAAGTTACCGATACAAAAGGACTGAGATTGAAGCTCATAGAAACAAAAAAAATGAACACTAATTATGGACGAAACAACTAACAAATATGAGTGTTTAATCCAAATAACTAAACTCTCGGAAAAAAAGCAAAAATCACTATTTTATTGGATTGGTAAGCAAAATATTTTAATACTTATTGAAATAATGAAAGAACAAAGAAATCAGTTTTTCAAATTAAAAAATAAAGGTTACGATTCAGACATTATCCCTGTAGCTTCATTACTATTAGCTATTAAAAAATATCATGATGACCTTAATTTAAATAATAAAAAAAACAACTCTAACAATCTTGACGAAATTGGTAAAGTTTCAGAGATTCGATCTAAACAAATGGCTAAGCCACGAATAAAACCAAAATATGAAGCACTTCTAGATCGTCAAGAACAAGTTCTAAAGCACTATATAATGGGATTCCGATCACGGAAAATTGCAAAATTATTAGAAACCAAGGATTTTAAAGTAAGTCATACTACTGTAGATAAGTTTCTTAAGGAGTTTTATCTTGGAAAATAGTTATTGGCTTTTCTTTATAATTTTCTTTTGTTTAA
>Ga0272440_1003056_pt1 | contig 12680 bp, 5 predicted proteins | sample SSMMMBAug17_FD_192440 | JGI IMG/M metagenome (GOLD analysis project Ga0272440, IMG submission 192440) | Marine sediment archaeal communities from Little Sippewissett salt marsh, Falmouth, MA, United States - SSM-MMB-Aug17 | ecosystem: Environmental > Aquatic > Marine > Wetlands > Sediment ...
TATTTGTATTATTTTCTGATGGTTCAGAGGTTATTTATACACAACTTGATGGTAATAAAATTCGTCAAAGAGTCATAGATTTTCACAAAAGACTGCAACAACCACAAAATATACAAAGATCACGTTACCTTGGAGAATTATTGCATCAATGGTTAATAAAACCAGTTGAATCACAACTGAAAACAAGAGAAATTGATACCTTATTAATCATTCCAGATAGCGTGTTTCGATTAATACCTTTTGCAGCACTCAGTGATCCTAGTGACAATAAATATCTCATAGAAAAATATGCCATTGCAACACTGCCAGCCCTGTCATTAATGACATCAAACAAATCTATTGAAAAAAAGCAAATATTGCTTGCCGGTCTGTCAACACCTGCAGACAATTTATCCAAGTTACCTTATGTATCCCAGGAATTACAGGCGATTCAACAAATCATGGGTGGAAAAATAATAGAAAATTCTGACTTCACGCCAGACAATCTAAAACGAGAATTAACAAACAATAATTACAATATATTGCATTTCTCAACCCATAGTATTTTTGGTGCGGACCCCAAAAATTCAAAACTATTCATGTTTGATTCCTCCTTAAACCTTGATCAATTAAATGAACTTATTCTGATGAATATGTATCGTGGCAATCCTATTGATCTTTTGACATTAAGCGCATGTGAAACAGCCCGGGGGGATGAACGAGCCGCGTTAGGAATAGGCGGTGTTGCTGTAAAAACAGGGGTTCAAAGCGCAATAGCCACCCTTTGGAAAATTCAGGATAAGGTTGCAGCCGATGCAATGGCAGAATTCTATCATTGCATTAAGGAACAAAAAATGTCCAAAGCCCATGCGCTTCAATACGTTCAAAATAAACTCATTCATGATCAGCAATTTTCCAATCCTATCCACTGGGCACCATTTTTGTTGATTGGAAATTGGCAGTAAGGTCAACCATAACCAGTATTGACAATCTGAATTGATCATTTTCTTCATTTTGAAAAATGCCCACCTTATTTCATCTGTATTATCCAATATTTTTTTTATTTTTTTTACAATTTTTGATTTGCTAATCGTCTATATAATAAAGGCAAGAAGTTTTTCCCTTCTAAATTTTGGCTTTAGGTGGGAGAATATGATTTTGAATGGCTACCATTAAGTAATTAAGCCAAAACTTGAAACAATTTTTAATACGAAAATTGTTGTAAAAAACAGTTTTTTACAACAATTTAATTTTTAATTCGTAAATCTTAAGTGAACGTGACGAGATATTTATGAAGTGCAGGCAAAAAATCCTGCAATTATAATGTTCACTCAAAAAAGGAGATTATTATGTCTATGTATACAACGATTAAAGAAAATTTTAAAAGTTCAAAAACTTCGTTAATTTTTTCGTTAATTTTTTTTTATTCTGCTAATTTATTATATGGTTTTGAAGTTTCAAACTTTACCATGATAGAAAAAGATCTGGTTGATGATGATAAATTTTTATATTCAAACGTTGTAATTGATTCAAATGATAAAATTCATATCACGTATTATGACGCCAGTAAAAAAACATTGAAATATACAAATAATATTAATAACTTCTGGCAAATAGATACTATAGATGAAAAAGGTATGTTCTCATCTATTGCGATTGATTCTTTAAATCATGTTCATATATGCTATTATGATTATGTAAATAATTGTTTGATGTATGTTAACAATAAATATAATAAATGGACATTTTCTAACATTGATAATGATAAATATACAGGAAAGTATAATTCAATCGCTATTGATTCTAATGATATACCACATGTATGTTATCACGATGCTTTAAATAATAGCCTAAATTATGCGACAATTCAGAACAATGCATGGCAGACAGAAAAAGTTCGTGGCTCGGGAGGTCAATTTTGCAATTTAGCTATAGATTCATCAAATAAGATACATATTATTTATCAACAAAAACTAAAAAAGATAGATGGTGATTACGACTTTTTTATTCAATACGTTAATAATTCTTCCGGTGATTGGGGAGAGGATGATACGATAACATTATCACAGAGAATTCTTGATACTTCTATTAAAATAGATTCCAACGATTTTGTTCATCTTACTTTTTCAATTTTAATGAAAAACACAATGTTTAATAGCTTAGATAGCGGTATATTCTATGCGACAAATTCAACAGGTGAAATGAAGTTCATAAACGTTTGCTTAAGTGCATCCAAAAGTCGATTATATCTAGACAAACAAAATAATGTACATATTTGTTATAGCGATTGCTATAGACAACTTGGCGGTGGGGATATTGCATATTGCAATAAATCAATACCAAAGTATGCAACAAATAAAACTGGAAGTTGGGTTCACAAAGATGTAGTTGATTCTTCCATTATTCAAGATGATATAGCTGTCAAAAATTTATCTATTGTTGTTAATAAAGAAGATATCCCTGAAATCTTTTTTTCACAGGGAAAAAGTTTTTTACAATGTGGATCGTCGCCATTTGATGGTAGTTGGGAAGGTCAAACAAATCAAGAGCATCCAATTAGTTTTACTATAAATGGTGACTGTTTGCATAATGTAAAATTAACAGTTGAATATACACAAAATTCTAAAACAACAATCATATCATGCATACCATCTTTTTTTTACACCACTTCAGGCTATAGCTTTTATGTTTCTGAAAATAAATACACAATTGTGGGCTCATTTATTGACCAGAATACAATAAAGGGTTCGTGGAGTTATTATATATCAGCAGGTAACACATTAGAAGGTACATGGGTTGCGCATAATCCAAATAACGATGGAGACATAAATAATGAGGAGACTATTGATTATACAAAAAGAGATCTGTTTGGTTTATCTGATTTAATCAGATCCATCTCGTCATTCGCAAAAATTGATGATATTGAACGTAGCGCTATAGATAGCGTAAATCCACAAGAAATTCTTAAATATATAGATATTGATAATGATAATATACTAAATTTAAAAGAAGTTATTTTCATTTTTAATTACATCGCTGGAAGATATATTGAAAATCCTCTGGCATTGTCAGGTAAATGGAAAAGAAGTTCTAAAAAATATTATACAGGAACTTATTCCAATTATTATTATACTTTTTATTACGATTTTGTTCCAGTTGAACTTAATCATATCGCAATATTTCAGCTTACAGAAAAAACAATAGTGAATGTCAACACCTGGAGTGGAACAACTACAATTTCTAAGCAATGCAATAATAGTAAATATGTTGGTAGTACATTTAAAAGTGAATTAAATACTTATAATTTTATTTCAAATCAGGATAAGTCAATAACTTTCTCTTTTTCAGAAGATTCCTTGGAGGTTGGAACAAATAATAACGATATCCTTTCATATTCAAAAACAGCATCACTTCCATCATCTTGCTCAAGAGATGATATTGATATAATGCCAAAAAGCAAATATGAGATCTTTGGAATTTGGAAAAAAAGCTACCCCAATAAAAGTATTTATTACGAAATATCACCAGTGTATTCTTCAAATGGGTATGGCGCAAGTATATCTAAATTAACGTATTCATTTTCAAGCGGATATAAATCCTGTATATCTAATAATGGGGCAATAATAGATATTGAAAATAAAAAAGTAATTTATTCTGAAAATGATTCCAGTTATATTTTATCTGTCCCGTCCTTGAATAGAATGTCAATTATTGATGAGGCAAGCGATACAGAAGAACTATATTCTAAAATGAAGTATTCTGGTTCAATATTTGATATTAGAAAGAATCATTGCGGATATTAAAAGTAACCAAGCAATCGTTAGTATATTTTTTGGAAAAGTAAATCCTGTAATATAAAAGTAAATTAATGCCCTGGATAGTCAATAAAGAAGGCAGTTTCTTTTGGTATTGCAGCAATGACAGTCGTCTATATATTAAAGGTAAATAATTTCTTCCTTCTTGACTTAAGTTTTAAAGATTGGAGATCATATAATCAATATCTACATAATAAAGGAAAATATCATGCATAGTATTTTTATTCATAAACACAAAGAAGAAACCAATGAAGCATATCAGACTCATAAACTCGAAATGCTTGCACAGGGTGCAAGTGCTATTCACATGTTTGATAGTTATTGGCATGAATTTGAGAATGTTTCCGACATGAAAACAAAACTTATTGAGGAAGGATACAGAATTGCAGATTTAATGTATCTGGAAGTATCCACTTTCACAGTGAATGAACATATTGAAGCGTATAAATTAAATGTTCCCATCGAAGAAATCAGCGAAGATGATCTTGAATGGCTGACATTCATCGAGCCAAAACTTGAAACAAGTTATAATAGGAAACTGGTTGTAAAAAAACAGGTTTATTCAGGCAATCAGGAAACATATGCATAGTGTTTACATTTTATAAAAAGCATGAAAAAACAGGAGCGCAAAATGAACAATATAAAAATAATACTTATGACTGTCATGTCCTTATGTGTATTCATTCAAGAAGTTTTTTCTATAAATAGTCACACAAATACTACCAGAAATACCACAGAAGTTTCCACAAACCCTATCATCATCGAATATAACTTTATTCATTTTAACATTAAAAAAAAGGATAATTATGATTCAATAGAATTGGATAATTTATATTCTATGCAAAGAACTGGCTTTCCTGTTTTACCTTTCCAAAAAGCAAGAATACTCATTCCTGAAGATAAACAAATCAAAGACATTGAAGTTCAGGGAAGTAAAAAAATAAGTGTAAACAAAAAGCTTAATATCGAAAAAGCAAAACCTTATCAACCAACTACGAAGAATGATCAACTGGCACAGTCATTTTCAAAAGCGTATTCTGAAAATACAGTATATCCTGGAATCCTATATCAAAAGCATTCTATACAAAGGTATAGAGGTTATAAAATCTTGATATTAAATATTTATCCAGTTCATTTCGCCACTCATGACAAAACTGTATACTACTATAAAACAATAAATGTTAAAATAATTGTAGAAGATGAAAAAAAATCCAATCATTTAAAAAGATTAAGGAGATATAGTAGCAAAAAGGATACTGAATATATTAAAAATTTTATTGACAACCCTTCAGTTGTAACCAAATATATTGACCACAGGAAAAGGTCTGCTGCCTCAGCAACACATAAAGCTCAATCAGGATTGATATCTTCGGATGATCCTCATAACTACATTATTATCACAAATGAATTATTACAAAGATCGTTTCTAAATCTTTGCACCTGGAAAGAACAAAAAGGTTTAAAAACATCAATATATAATATTGAAAATATCAGAATAAACTACCAGGGTAAAGATCTACAGGAAAAAATTAGAAATTTTATTATTGATGCATATGTTTGTTGGAAAGACACAAACTATCCACTAGAATATGTATTACTTGGAGGTGATGTGGAAATTATTCCATACAGAGGTCTTTATGGGCACGTTAACAACAAAAAAGATCAAATTCCTTCCGATCACTACTATGCTGCGCTTGATGGCAATATGAACAGTGATAATGATCAGAAATATGGTGAACCAACAGATGGTATTGATGGTGGCGAAATAGACCTTTTCGCTGAAATTTTTGTTGGAAGAGCGCCTGTAAATACCCGGGAAGAAGCAAATAACTTTATCAATAAAACGCTTCAATATGAACAAAAACCCCATAAAAATATTGATAAGATTCTATTAATAGGTGAAAAATTAGATTCCACAACATATGGTGGTAATTCAAAAGAGATTATAACTGAAATTTTTCCTGATTATATGAACTTTGTTCGTCTTTATGAAAAAGATGGTACTTTTAAAAAGTCTTCTGTATTAAACGAATTAAACAATAGTTTTCATATAGTAAACCACCTTGGTCATTCAAGTTCTGAGTATAATATGGGAATTAAAATCAATGATGTAGATTCGCTAACAAACTCGGGACCATTTCTTTTATACAGCCAGGGATGTTCTCCAGGTGCATTTGATAAAAATGATAGTATTGGAGAACATTTAGTAAAAAATCCTTTTGGTGCTTTTGCTGTCGTTATGAATTCACGCTATGGATGGTACTCTCCGGGAAGTACAAATGGACCATCTCAATATTTTGACTATGAATTTTTTGATGCTATTTATAATGAAGAAATTAAAGCTTTAGGAAAAATTCACCAGGATGCAAAACATGATTTAGTTGATCAGACAAATCTTTATTCTATAATGAGATGGTGTTATTTTTCCTTAAACTTGCTGGGTGACCCGGAAACTCATATATACAATACAACTTCAAATGGTATTTTAAGTGTTAATTCAAATAAATATCAATCAAGTTCTCAAATTGAAATTAAGTTACTTGATATTGATTTAAACAAAGATTCTCAATCCATTGATAATGTAGAAATTATTGCTGAAAGTACTTCCGGAGATGAAGAAGTTTTCTTTTTATTTGAAACCAATATTAATTCTGGCATTTTTACTTCAAAGATACAAGTAAGAAATGGTGCACCTTTAAATGATAGTATTTTACAGGTATCAAATGGTGATTCAGTATTTTTTTATTATAACGACAATAATGATGGATCAGGTTTTTCAAAACAAACCTCCATTGAAACAATTATTGATGATAACCCGCCTGTTTTAAACGATGTAAATGTAATTAAAATAATGGATTCCACCGCATATATAACGCTAACAATTGATGAACCTTGTTCTATTACGATTCAATATGGCATTGATCAACAATATACACAAAGTGTTGCAAATACTGCTATCAATAGAAGCCATAAAATCCTTTTGTCAGAGCTGAGCAAAAACACTAAGTACAACTTCATTGTTATGTGTCGCGATGAATCAGGAAATATTTCATATTCTGACAATAATAGTTTTAAAACAAAATACAACTTTGTTAATTATTTTGATAATATGGAAGACACCTCTCATCAGTGGTTTCCACAGGTAATTGCAGGAGATGTTTCTCCATGGGAGATTGACACAGAGAATTATCATAGCTCGACATCAGCCTGGCATACAGACAACTATGATAAAATGTCTACAAATGTTTTAACCAGTCAAGCTATTGATATTAAAGATAGTTATATTGCTCAACTGACATTTTGGCATCAAATGAAATCAGAAAAAAATTGGGATGGTGGTTATCTTCAGATTTCTATTGATGATGGGAATACATGGAATTCATTGAATCAATCTGAAATGATACAGGGTACACCATTTGGCATACTTGAGGATAACAATGCATCAGGACGAGTTAATGCATGGAATGGCAATATTTCATGGGAAAAAGTGATTTTTGATATATCAAAATATGCAGGAAATGAAATTTTGCTTAAATTTATTATGGAATCTGATGAAGCAACTGATTGTGGTGAAAATGATGGATGGTATATTGATGACTTAACTGTTTCAAAAATTATGGGTGTAATAAATTTTAATAAATCAATATATGGTACTCAAGATGAAATAATAATTACTGTTATTAGTAATAATAAGGCTGACTTTATTGATATTCCAATATTTAGCACAATTACGAATGATAAAGAAATTGTGCACTTATTAAAAAAAGAAAACCATTCAAATGAATTTTATGGCTCAATAAAAATCAATATTGATCCAATAGATGCTGATAATATCTTACAGGTAGCTGATAATGATACTATTATTGCAAAATATGGAGAGGAAGATACGACTTCAGCAAAAATTGATATTTCTAAACCAGAAATCAGTGATGTTCAGTCTATTAATATTACTAAACATTCTGCAACAATTAACTGGGAAACAAATGAAAACTCCTTTAGCAAAGTTTTATATGGAACAGATATCAACAATCTTGATCAGGTATTCACAGACTCAATTTATACGAGTAAACATTCAGTAGCCCTTGATGATCTTAGTAAAACAAGTGTTTATTATTATAAAGTAATATCAAAAGATATTGCAGGAAATATTAAAGAAGAAGATAATAGTGGAAATTTATATCAGTTTATTACTGAAGGTTTTGATATTGATGATGACATTATTGAAGATACAACATGGAAAAACATTGAAGGTAAGAATTATTATATCACTGGTGAGGTACGAGTTTTTGATGACGTAAAACTAACTATTGAAGAAGGTTCAACAGTTATTTTTAAAAATGATAATGCTAACTTAGTAATAGATGGCACCTTAATCGCAGATGGTGTTACGTTTGAATTTGATTTGAATCATTATAGAGATGAAGCTTATGTTCAATTTAATAAAAATAGTTCCGGCATACTAGAGAATTGTTCATTTATGAGTAATCAGACAAATAACTATCATGGTATAAAAACTTATAGTTCTGAAATTGCAATTAAAAACTGTATTTTTTCTGATGTAGCTTATGGGATCTATATGAATAATGCTTCACCTGAAATTATCAATAATGAGTTTAAAAACACGGCATTTCCAATATACTGTTTAGACAACTCCTTTCCTGTACTCAGTGAAAATTCTTTTTTTAGCAATGAGTATAATGGGATTATCCGGTCAGGAGAAATGTCTTCTTCTGATTCGATTTTATGGAAAAACTATGGAGAGCCTCAATATATAACTTCTGATATCACTGTTGAAGAAGGTGTAACATTAACTATTGAAGGTGGATCAACAATTATTTTTCAAAATGATAATGCTGATATTATTGTTAATGGTACAATGATAGCAAGTAATGTAACTTTCAAATTTAATTTAGGTCAATATAGAGACGAAGCTTATGTTCAATTTAATAGTTATAGTTCCGGCACCTTAGATAATTGTACATTTATGAGTAACCAGACAAATAACTATCATGGTATAAAAACTTATAGTTCTGAAATTGCAATTAAAAACTGTATTTTTTCTGATGTAGCTTATGGGATCTATATGAATAATGCTTCACCTGAAATTATCAATAATAAGTTTAAAAACACGGCATTTCCAATATACTGTTTAGACAACTCCTTTCCTGTACTCAGTGAAAATTCTTTTTTTAGCAATGAGTATAATGGGATTATCCGGTCAGGAGAAATGTCTTCTTCTGATTCGATTTTATGGAAAAACTATGGAGAGCCTCAATATATAACTTCTGATATCACTGTTGAAGAAGGTGTAACATTAACTATTGAAGGTGGATCAACAATTATTTTTCAAAATGATAATGCTGATATTATTGTTAATGGTACAATGATAGCAAGTAATGTAACTTTCAAATTTAATTTAGGTCAATATAGAGACGAAGCTTATGTTCAATTTAATAGTTATAGTTCCGGCACCTTAGATAATTGTACATTTATGAGTAATCACACCAGTAACTATAATGGTGTTAAAGCATATACCTCTGACATTACAGTAAAAAACTGTATTTTTTCTGATGTAGCTTATGGAATTTATACACATAATGCTTCACCTGAGATTATCAATAATGAGTTTAAAAACACAACTTTTCCAATATACTGTTTAGATAACTCCTTTCCAGTACTCAGTGATAATTTATTTTTTAACAATGATTATAATGGGATTGTCAGAGCAGGAGAAATGTCTTCTTCTACTTCGATTTTATGGGAAAATAATGGGGCCCCTCAATACATAGCTTTTGATATCATTGTAATAGAAGGCGTAACATTAACGATAGAAAATGGAGCAACAATTATTTTTCAAAATGATAATGCTGACATTATTGTTAATGGTACAATGATAGCAAGTAATGTAACCTTCAAATTTAATTTAGGTCAATATAGAGACGAAGCTTATGTTCAATTTAATAGTTATAGTTCCGGCATCTTAGATAATTGTACATTTATGAGTAATCACACCAGTAACTATAATGGTGTTAAAGCATATACCTCTGACATTACAGTAAAAAACTGTATTTTTTCTGATGTAGCTTATGGAATTTATACACATAATGCTTCACCTGAGATTATCAATAATGAGTTTAAAAACACAACTTTTCCAATATACTGTTTAGATAACTCCTTTCCAGTACTCAGTGATAATTTATTTTTTAACAATGATTATAATGGGATTGTCAGAGCAGGAGAAATGTCTTCTTCTACTTCGATTTTATGGGAAAATAATGGGGCCCCTCAATACATAGCTTTTGATATCATTGTAATAGAAGGCGTAACATTAACGATAGAAAATGGAGCAACAATTATTTTTCAAAATGATAATGCTGACATTATTGTTAATGGTACAATGATAGCAAGTAATGTAACCTTCAAATTTAATTTAGGTCAATATAGAGATGAAGCTTATGTTCAATTTAATAGTGATAGTTCCGGCATGATAGATAATTGTACATTTATGAGTAACCATGTCAGTAATTATAATGGAATAAAAACATATACCACTGATATTGCAATTAAAAACTCTATTTTTTCTGAAGTTGCTTATGGAGTTTATATGATTAATGCTTCACCTGAGGTTATCAATAATGAATTTAAAGACACGACATTTCCAATATACTGTTTTGACAACTCCTTTCCTGTACTCAGTGGTAATTTGTTTTTTAATAATGATTATAATGGTATTGCCAGGGCTGGTGAAATGTCTTCTTCTGCTTCCATTGTTTGGAAGAATTATGGAATGTCTCAATATATAGCATCTGATGTTACTGTCAGAGAAGGAATTACATTAATTATTGAAAATGGAACAAGTATTATTTTTACAAATGATAACGCTGATGTTATTGTTGAAGGAACATTATATGCTCATGGCGTTGAATTCAAGTATGAATTGCATCCTTCTTATGATGCTTACCTTAAATATAATAAAGGAAGTTTGGGCATTATAGAAAACTGTATATTTGCAAACAAAACAAGCAACACAACTATGAAAGGTGGAATCATCACTGAAAGCTCTAATGTGATTATAAAAAACTGTGATCTTTCATATTTGAACTATGGTATATGCATAACAAAAGCATCTCCATTTATCAGGCAGAATTCCATATCTAACACGACATATGCAATATATTGTACCAATAATTCAACTCCAACCATTGTAAATAATAATTTTTTCAATAATGAATATGGATGTTTTAATAATGATCCGGATGTTATTGTCATTGCACATAATAATTGGTGGGGTGATACTTCTGGACCTGATGATTCATCTACAGTTGGCCAACATAATCCCGAAGGAAAAGGTGATAAGGTTAGCGATTATATTGATTATGAAAATTGGTTACAAGAAGAATATAGATTGAATTCTTCGTTAGATTTTGACAGAAATGGTCATATTAATCTAAAAGATATCATGTATTCGTATAAAAGCTTATCCTCTGATTCTAATAACAATGTGTTTAATCGTTTAACGATCAGTAATAATTTAATGAATACGAGTAAATCAACAATTGAAATATTAAAAATTCTATGTGGAATGTCAATATATCATAGTGCAGATTATAACAAAGATTATACTATTTCAGAAGATGAGCTAAAAAGAGTGATGAAATTTAGAAGTGCTGGTTCATTTCATTGTGATCCTAATTCAATAGATGGCTTTGCTCCTGGCCCTGGAAATACAAAATGTATTCAACACTCTTCTGATTTTTATCCATCAAATTGGAAAATAGATGATAATGAGCTACATCGACTCATAGAACTTTACAATGCAAAATCATATCAAATCAATATTGATACTGTGGATAGCTTTGAAGCTTTCACAGAATAGTTGGTTTCATTGGCTTGAAAGCTCCTATGAAACACAATGCCAGAATCGGCAGATGAGCGAAACGTGATGAACAATTTAAATCACTTGAATTTACATTTAATCATTTCATTACAAAATGATATCTGATATAATTTTTTTATCATAAAGTAAAATTTATTTTGCCTATGTTTACTCAATTAATACATAAAAATTGAGGAGGATATTTCAAAATGAAAATTAAAACACTCATTATTGAAAACTATCGGGCCATTCAAAAAACCTGAGTCTATTTTTATTTTAAGGAGGATTGACAATAAAGTTATTTGTGAGAATCCCACTGAATCCTATGGAATGACAATGGATAGGTTATTAGAATTAGTTATGGATGATGTAGCCAGACCTGCCAAAAATATTAGCGAACAACTTGATAACCTTTTTCAAAATATTAGTAGAAAAGAATTTAAAGATGCTCTTAATATTGTAAATGAACTTAGAAAAGAAATACCGACAGATCCAGACCTTATACAAGCAGAAATTTTACTTCATAAAAAAGTTATTGTTTGTGAAATCTATAATCAAAAAAAAAGAGCCTGTCAGTTTTAAACGCTGGAAAACAAGAAATAAATCATCCAATTGGAATAGTTTCTCTGGGACGTCTGAACATACTGAACTTGGACATATTTTAGTTGAAGAACAGCTTGGAATGTGTGCTTATTGCGAAATCTCATTATCAGTTAAAAAAAGGACTTACCACATTGAGCATCTATGTCCAAAAGGAAACCCATCAGGGCGTATGTACAGTTTAGGGGAAGTGAATTTCATACAAGGAATACTTGATCTCGGCAATTGCAAGAACAGCGTTAGGCTTTAGCCCATAGCCGTCAGGCTAAGGCAAACTCGCTCCGATGCTCGTTCCCAGGCTCTGCCTGGGAACGTGTTCTTGGCGGCTCTGCCGCCTGTTCAGTTCGTAGGTGGCAGAGCCACCTCTGAAAACGTTCCCAGGCAGAGCCTGGGAACGAGCATCGGAGCGA
>Ga0272440_1003057_pt1 | contig 12675 bp, 9 predicted proteins | sample SSMMMBAug17_FD_192440 | JGI IMG/M metagenome (GOLD analysis project Ga0272440, IMG submission 192440) | Marine sediment archaeal communities from Little Sippewissett salt marsh, Falmouth, MA, United States - SSM-MMB-Aug17 | ecosystem: Environmental > Aquatic > Marine > Wetlands > Sediment ...
GTGTGGAGTGGATCTATGCCAGATAGATGGAATAAGCGTGTTGACAGCACAAAAGGTAATAAGTGAAATAGGTCTCGACATGAGCAAATGGGAAACAAGTAAACATTTTGCATCCTGGTTGGGATTGATACAGGCCAGTAAAAGAAACTGTGATGGTAATGATAGGATAGGTGCGTTCAAAGATTGACAAATAGAAGGGAAAATTGAAAAATAAAAGTAAAAATAGAAAAATGAAAGACATACAATCAAGAAAATCAGAAAAAACTAAAAAGATTGAGTATAGCGAACAAAAACGTACAATTCGACACATTTCTGTATCGTTATAACCACTTGAAATCTTTCGGTTATTGTAGCGTTTCTTAGCAGCACCGGAGCGAGTTTACGCTTAACCTGACTGCAATGGGGCAAAGCCTGGGAACGATTGTGTTTGCTTGCATTAACCTGACAGCCATAGGATGTTCGTCTGCGAACAAAAACCGGATTCAAATAGGACTTATTCTTTCAATTTAATTATCGCCACATGATTTCCAGGTTCAGATAATGAATCTATTCTCATATCCTTATCAGATATTGAAAAGATATAATCTTCCATGAATATTGAACGTTTAACTGCTGAGTCTGAATCTGTCCACCAATTATGGCAACTGCTTTGAATTTCATGATCAACACCACCAATATAATCAAATCCATTATCAACAGTTATTTGATAGACCATCAAACCATTAAAAGTCATTGTATCGCCATAGATTCCGCCCTGTCCGCCCTCACAAATAGCCATGGGAATCGCTAACAGATTTTTTGGTTTATAATAATTAAATGCCAGATGGTTGGTAGCAGCTTCAGAGGTTGTTCCGCGTGTGCCAATGATTTCTTTGTGTATCAATGATGGATTGCATGTGTCGGAGATATCAAAGACTTGCAAAATAACTCCTTGAAACCATGCAAAACTTCCCTCCTCCTGACTATCATAGCCAATAGAAAGTAAGTGATGTTTGTCCATCAGATGCATATAGGTTGAAAAACCAGGAATATGTAGTTCTCCACTAATTGTTGGATCTTCAGGGTTTGAAAGATCCAGTACAAAAAGTGGATCTGTTTTTTTGAATGTGACAATAAATCCTTTATCGCCATTAAACCGCACAGATCGAATGTCTTCTGATGGCGCGATATTTTCAATTTTGCCCACAGTACCAAGATCTCCAGATTGTTGTGGTTTCAGTACAGACACAATGTTGTGGGTATCAGGATTGGGTAAGTAGCCACTGGTTGTGGCAATTCTTATAAAGCCATTATATTCATCCATTGCAAATTGGTTCAGTACACGTCCTTTTACAACACCACTCCCCGCATATGAAGTTGTTGCAGGGGATTGTTTTAATTCAAATTTATGAATTGTTGTCATTTCATCAGTTGTCCTCCATCCAAATAAAAACCAGGGCATACCATACGCTGAATGACGTGTTGCAACATAACAGGCAGATGATGATGCATATACCGCGCCAGGTTTACCAATGACAGATACCGCTTTTTGTGAAGTTTGTTCATTGATATCAAATGCAAAAATGGATAAAAACTGCGCGCCATCCTGATGACTTGAAAAATGAATTTCCTCAATATCACAGAGCGGCCTTTCCTGTTCAATGGGAGTTCCATTCGCATATCGAACATCCCTGACTGTGGGTTGGATTCCAGACATATCTGCCGCCATAATTAATTGCCGATTTTTTTCTTTAAGGTCTTCAAATATTTCAATAAGTTCTGTATCTGAATATATTTTTCCGACCGGCCACCATTCATTATAAGGATCAATCATCCACCAATCAGTGTAAAAATAATCGCAATAAGTTAAATCTGGATCATATATGACACCTTCTACAGTTGGTTCAGGAAAAAGAATAATCGTGTAAACAGCCTGATCAATTCTGCGTGAATTGATATAAGTACCATCAAAATAAAGTTCGCGTAAGATATCTGGTTGGTTAAGATTGGAAATATCAAGGATTGTCATTTTCAATTTCTTTCCATCTCCAGTGAACTGACAGTCATATCCATGTGTACATTCATTGGTTGAGACATAATAAGGGGGATCATTTAATTGTTCCAGGGAAGAATAGATCACAGCACGTTCATTATGTACAAATAGTTTTTTGGGAGTTCCTTGAATGTCATATTCGGAAATAATATGAGAGTTTTCAGGCGGCCACGCATCAATAATGATAAATTTTGAATCCACGAGCATATAAATATGCGAACCATCATTTTTGATAAAATCCGCTTCATCAACACCGGACACCTGGTTATTGGTTTCAGAAAATTCATCTGCGCCATCTTTATAAAGAGGTGTTTCTGGATATGAGATACCTGCGATACCATCATTCTCAGACGTGGGAGAATAAAAATATATTGGTATATCCTGGCATTCATATTGAAGTGCTTTTTCAAGGTTTTTGTCCACAACCTGCGTCATATAAGAAATCATCCATTCTTTAAGCCTTGCCTGATAGTCTTGAGCATTCTTAGATGACAACAGCCGAGACATTGCGATGCGTTTTTGCTCATTAGCATCAGTCGTATCAGTCGTATCAGGTGGAAGGTTCGCTAATTGTTTCATTATACCAATAACATCTTTTAAATCCAGCACGCCATCATTTATAAAATCTTTGTTTTCAAAATTCTTTGGAAAAAGATCGGCATGAGTTATGGATATGTTGATAAACAATGATGCTATCAAGAGTGTAAATATGATTTGTTTTTTCATTGGTCGTATCCTCCATTTTTTTTTCTGATTTAATTTTTTTTAAAATTGCATTCAGTATCTCAAAATTGTTATAAAAAATCAATACATTTGTTTTAACTGGCTTTCTAAGTCCATATAAATATTGATTTTATTTGTATCAAATCATATGGTATATTCAATAACATTTTTGAACAAGAATATATAATAAAAAACGTCGCAACGAATGAGCAAATTATGAATTTCAGAACATTTTTAGCCAGAAAACGTTTTCGGCTTCATGAAATAATATTTGAAGCTGAAACACCTGCGGGAAAATTATTTGATCTGCTATTGATCATCAGTATCATGATGAGTACGTGTGTCGTGCTTATAGATAGTATCAAAGATATAAACGAATTGTATGGAAAGTATTTGTATGTATTAGAATGGACCTTTACGATAATCTTTACAATGGAATATGGCTTGCGAATATTTTGTACAGGAAAACCGCTTGGTTATATTTTCAGTTTTTTTGGTATTGTGGATTTTTTGGCGATCCTTCCAACATATATCAGTTTATTCTTTCCAGGTAGTCAGTATTTAGGTGTTGTTCGTGTATTGAGATTGTTACGCGTGTTTCGTGTGCTTAAACTGGTTCAATACATGAGTGAGGCTCATTTCCTGACACAAGCATTGTACGCGAGTCGCAGAAAAATCGAAGTTTTTTTGTATGGCGTGATTACATTGGTTATTATCCTGGGATCATTAATGTATGTCATTGAGGGAGAAGCGCATGGGTTTACAAGCATTCCCAGAGGAATATATTGGGCAATCGTAACCATGACAACTGTTGGTTATGGAGATATCTATCCAAATACAGTTCTCGGACAGGTGCTGGCATCTGTTGTTATGGTTATTGGTTACAGTATCATTGCTGTGCCCACAGGTATTATTACAGCCGAACTTACACATCTTGAATCAAGACATGACATTACAACAATTACATGCCTTGAGTGCAGTGCTGAAGGACATGATAGCGATGCATTGTATTGTAAATTCTGTGGATCATCGCTGCATGTTTAGGAATGCTCGAAAAATAAATTCCTCATTTACTTATGTGCCAAGAACGTGTAGGGGCGAACCTTATGTTCGCCCCTCGTACATAGGAACGAAAGCGTTATTAGTTCGAGGGCGAACATAAGGTTCGCCCCTACATCGGGCTGGCACATAAGTAAATGGGGAACTTATTTTCCAAGCATTCCTTAGTAATAAAGTCCTGAAAAAAAATCAATCAAGTGTATCCCCTTTTTTTTGCAATAAAATCGTTCGGCTCCTGCAAATTAATGGCCGCTCCAATTCAATAAATCCGGCATTTTCTGCAATAGAAATGGTTGTTGAAAAATCGCTTTCTGAGACATGTCCTTTTGGTTCTGCCACAAGAAATTTGCTGTCAGGTTTTAACACTGAATACACCTGTGTAAAAAAACGTTTTATATCTGGCACTTCATGTACCACAGCAAATGCTAATGCAAAATCCACCTTATTCGTCAGGTCGCTGATGCCAAGATCATCACTTGTGGTCAATCGGGGATCAATACGTTCAAACACATCTTCTTTTAAGGCGCGCTTTTTTAAAGTCATTAGCATTCTATCCTGAACATCCAGACAGATTACCTTGCCATCGTATTTTGTCATATGCGCCATTGGAATGGTAAAAAAGCCCATAGCGCATCCAATATCCAAAACAGTCATGCCTTTTTCTATGTAAGGTTTGAGTATTTTATTTGGATTTTGAAAATATGCGCGAATAGGACTTGCCAATAAATAGCCTACCCAAAAGGGACAGACATTGTTTGCCATTAGTGTGTACCTCTTTATATTTTATCCATAGCCAGAAATGCTCGAAAAATTTGTTCCTTATTTGTATCAGTCTGACCCCTCCGATTTGAGGGAGGGGTAATTATTTTCCGAACGTTCCTAAGGCAAATAATGAATCAATAGATCAACTGAATCTATATTTTCAGGAATCTGCCATTCTTTAATTGCTTGCATATCATAAACATATACATCATATGTGATTGCGTCAAGCATCTCAAATGCGCCCAAACTTTGTTGTTCGAATTCCCATCTCAGCATTTTTTCATTACCCTGTGCAATATGAACACGCCAGAATTGTTCTTTATTTTCTGTGATTATTTGATCACAAAAGGGCATCACGTCTGTATCTGTCTCAATGAATAGTATCGGATTTTGCTGATCACAAAAAACGTTATGGGGCATTTCATCAACACCCAATGTTATACCTGCAATTGAAACCTCTGGTTTTTGCTTTTCTGAAAGCATAAGATATAATTGCCATTGCTGAAAAGTCTGTTCCTGTTCTTCATTAGAGGTAAAAACTGCCTGTATATTCTGTACATCATTGGGGAATAGATTTAATGGATTCTGCGTATCCACAACATCTCCAGACCAATAAACAAACTGCCAGTTTTCATCAGGCAGTGCTTCAATTTGAATGTTTTGATTTGTCATAATTTTCTGGACCCCATCAATAATGTGATCATCCATTCGAATGGTTCCATTGCCAATAATTGATAATGTCATGAAATAATTACTGATATCTGAGGAAAAAAGCCTTTGTTCTAAAGTATCAATCATGCCTGATGGCACATAGGCATAAACCTCTGAATCCAGATTCATGCATTGTGTGGTCACAGTTAAATTCATGGATTTTGTTGCAAACAGTCCACCTGAATCAATAACCTTGAATGTAAGATTGGCTTCCCCGAATTGATTATATGCGGGGATGATTCGAGCAGTTAACTTCTTTTTTTCATTTTTTTCTGCATCGACTGTGATGCGGTTCCCCAATCCTGCAATGTTTATATGGGTATTGTCATTGGGAATCAAATCTGGATTGCTTGATGTACACAACACGATTAATGGACCGCCATCTGAGTCTGAAACAGTAAAAGCAATGGGATTTGTGGTTGCGTTAATGGGTATTGTTCGATCAGCAATGGGTGATGGCTCCGATATATCGAGATATAACCCCTGGTCGCTGGCACCTGCTATTTGAATAAATAAACACAATGTTATCATTGAAAATATAACATTGATCTTTCTTTTTTTCATAATAACCTCCTTTTTTATTATTAATTATGGTTGGTTATAAGTCATACAATTTTTCATCAATTCGGGGGTGTTTCGAATAATTTGTTTTTATCAATCGTTTTGATGGCAAGTCAAAAGGTTCTTCATTATCAAGAATATCCCCCAGATCTGCCTCAACCTTATCTGGATCCTCTCCAGCAGCCATACGTTCAATGGCTTCTTTCATGTTTTTATTTAAGGGCATACCGGTCATATCAGACATTTTTTGCATTAAGCCGGCGGCCTGTTTTGGATCATTGTCATCAATGGAATCAACCTCTTGAGAGAGCATGTTCATTGCCCTGTCCAGCTTGTCTTCATCAATGGGTATATCATCTGTATCGGATTCCTGCAAGTTTCTTGAAATGGAAAAGCTTGATAGCTGTCGCGTCAGTTTAACATTTGTGCATTCCGGGCAATGGGGAATTTTTGAGGTATTTATCGTTTTTGAAAAGAAGCGATAGACTGTATGACAATCGTTACAATAAAATTCATAGATTGGCATGGTTTGATCCTTATCAATATATTGGGTTGATTCAATAGAATCATATTATGCATTATTTAGAAAAATTGCAAGAAACAACTGCATTTTTACGCCTTGTTTTTTTGGGTACGATCAAGAAAAATGCGCATATAATTATTCGAGCTCGCCTCGGTAAAGCGCTAAAAATATGTTCGTATAGATCAATGCGCCTCCGCCCAGTTGTTTCCAACATCCATATTTACTTTTAGAGGAACGTTCAATTCCCAGACATGTTCCATAATCGTTCGAATTTTCGTGTGAATATCTTCCAATTCATGTTCAGGTACTTCAAGCACAATTTCATCATGAACCGATAGAATCATTCTTGTAGCTCGTTTTTCATCGCGAATCAACTGATTTACGCGAATCATGGCAATTTTAATTAAATCTGCGGCAGTTCCTTGAATGGGCGTATTAACTGCAATGCGACGCGCACCGGCCTGAATATTTTTATTTTTGCTGTTGATATCTGGAATATGTCGGATACGCCCGCACAGGGTCGTTGTTTTTCCTGATTTTTCGGCATTTTCAACAGTTTTGTCTATAAATCTGCGAACCCCCTGATAACGATCAAAATATTGATTAATATAAGTCTGTGCCATTTTTCGACTGATATTCAATTCTTTTGACAATCGGAATGCACCCATCCCATATATAATACCAAAATTAATTGCTTTGGCCTGATATCTGAGCGAATCAGTCACCTCTGTAACAGGGCATTGAAACACCTCACTGGCTGTTCGTAAATGAATATCCTCATCATTACAAAAGGCCTCGATTAAAATTGGATCATTGGCATAATGGGCCATGATTCTAAGTTCAATTTGAGAATAATCCGCAGATAACAAAACATTGCCTGTGTCAGGCACAAAAGCCTCCCGAATTTTTCTTCCTTGTTCTGTACGAATGGGGATATTTTGAAGATTGGGGTCTCGGCTACTTAATCTTCCGGTGGCTGTGGCTGTTTGATTGAATGATGTATGAATACGACCGGTGTCCGGATGTGTTAAGGTCATGAGGGCATCAACATAGGTGGATCGAAGTTTATCCAGGGTGCGATGTTTTAACAGCACAGCAGGTAAATCATGTATTTCGGCCAGTTGTGTTAATACATTAACATCAGTGGAATAGCCTGTTTTTTTTCGGGTCTTTTTTTTGGCAGGCAGTTTTAGTTTCTCAAATAAAATTTCGCCCAATTGCTGGGTGGACCGAATATTAAATTTTTCATCTGCCATTTCATAAATTTGTGACTCCAATTCTGACAGGGTCTGACCAAAATAGCCTGATAATTGTTTGAGCACCGATTGATCCACCTTGATTCCTGTAAATTCCATATCTACCAATACAGGCAAAAGCGGCATTTCAATTGTATCGAATAATTGCCAGAGATCGTTCCCCTTTAATTCCTTTTGAAACTGATCTGCCAATATGAATGCAATATCTGCGTCTTCACATGCGTATTGTGTAGCCAGTGGCAGGTCAATTTCACTGAAACAGCGTTCTTTTTTTCCTGTTCCCACAACATCTTTATATTTGATCATTTTATAATTAAGCCGGTTTAATGCAATTCGATCCAGGGCATGTGAGACATCTGAAGGATCAAGCACATAGGATGCAATCATGGTATCAAATAAATTGTTTGATAATCGAATGCCATACCGCTGGAATATGAGCCAGTCATATTTAAGGTTTTGTCCAATTTTTTGAATGGATGCATCCTCAAGCAGTGGCTTGAATGTGTTTAATACCCATTCTCTGGACAATTGTTTTCTGGCATCAAGACCTGAATGGGCTACTGGAATATAATAGGCACTATGAGGCGCAAAAGAAACAGACAGGCCAACCAGTTTTGCACGCATGGGATTGATATCTGTCGTTTCTGTGTCAATGGCACATCGTTTTTTTTCGTAGATTTGTTCGATAATGTCCTGACATTGGGCTTCTGTTAAAACAGTTTGATAATTTTTGGGCGGTTGTTCTGAGGGCGGCTGATATTTTTGCTGTAAATTCCTGAATTCCAACAATTGAAATAATTCAAACAATTTCTTTGTATCAGCATCTTTGAATTTAAAGGCATCAAGATCTAATTTTACTGGGGCATTGCAGTCAATTTGCACCAGTTCACGACTTAAATAAGCCTGATTTTTGTATTTGAGAAGGTTCTCTTTTTGTTTCTTTTTTGTAATGGAATCAATTTGCGCATAAACCTGATCCATTGATCCAAATTGTTGAATCAAAGTGATGGCTGTTTTTTCTCCAATACCAGGGACTCCAGGTACATTATCTGAGGTGTCTCCCCAAAATCCCATCATATCAACAAGTTGTGTCGGCTTGAATTGATATTTGTCAATAATTTTTTGTTCGGTCCATTCCCGATCTTTCATAGGGTCCCATATCGTAGCATATGCGGTGACCCGCTGCAAAAAGTCTTTATCCCCTGTAACCATTACCGAGTGATATCCCTGGGACTCAGCCTGCTGCGCCAGTGTCGCAATGAGATCATCCGCCTCAAAACCTTGCATTTCAACAATAGGAATATTGAAAGCATCAACCACTTTTCGAATATAGGGTTGTTGTGCAACCAGATCATCAGGCATTGGGGGGCGGTTGGCTTTGTATTGAGAATATTTTTCATGGCGAAAGGTTGGTCCCTTACTGTCAAAAATCATGACCAGATATTGTGGATTCTTATCTTCTATCAGTTTGATCAACATTCGTGTAAATCCAAATACCGCATTTGTTGGCAGGCCTGATGAATTGGATAAATTTCTTATGGCATGGTAGGCTCTGTATATATAAGCACTTCCATCAATTAAATATATTGTATTTTTTTTCATTACAATCCTTATGATGTCATCCCAAAAAGGCACAAATGTTTTTTTCGGTTATCACTGGTATCATCTGTATCAATGATCAGCCTGCTGTTTGGAATGTCTTTTGTTTGTTCAAATGTCAAAAACAACTAGAGCATCAAGTAAAATGCTTTTTTAGATGTTGAAGTGATCATTTCTCCTAAATTTTCAGATTGGTCATTTCATCAGTTATTTCAAAATCATAGTCAGGATATTCATACAAATGCATCCGCTGTTCGGTGCGTCCGGCAGAAAAACCAAATATGGATTCATAATCTTGTTCATTTTCACCCATTTCAACGAGTTGGTCCAGAAATTCTCGAATGGACTTGGATTCAATAATGACGATTTTTCCCATTTTATTAATAATAGGACTGTGGCGCCGGGTTGAATCATGATCAAATTCCAAAATCCTGCGACCATCGCGCGTGATCCCGATGACACGAAACGTAAAACTTTTGCCTACCCCAGGCAGATTCAGCACGCTGCGATCTGTGGCAAGAAATAAAAGATTGGCGTCCTCACGCACTTTTTTCATTACCTGAACAGCCGATTCTGCATTTTCAGGAATTTTGGAAATGGTATCATGATATTTTTCTGGTGGGATGCCTGCATGCTTTTCTTGAAATTGTTCTTGAAGCAGTCTGGCAAGGGGCGCAAAATTATGATAGTTTTCCATGTATCCTTTGACACAAAAAGTGTAGTAGGGAAGCACACCGGCATCGTTTAATACGCGACGTAATTTAGCTGTGTGGCCGCGTCGGGATGCAGCGGCCGAAAAAACCAGTTGATTGGTGATAATCCATCCGGCTGAAAGTAAGCCTGAGATCGCTTTTTTGGACTCCGGTGTTATTTCCATTGGCGATTCAAAATGTGTTTGAATGACAAATTGCCTGATACCTATTTGAGCGGCTTTTTCTTTGAAATCTGCTAAAATCTTAATCAACTCGGGTGTCACACGTTGGGGAAGATATGCCAGAAGTCGCGTACCCAGGCGAATGCGAAGGATTTGAGCAAATTTTTCTCCGGATTTTCGATTTTTGTTGGCATCACTTTTGCGAACCGCCATATCGTAAATTGCATCCAACAATTGTTTCATTGAAGCATCCGAACTCATCAAGGCATCACCGCCAGTAATTAAGATATCCCGAAGCTGGGCGTCATTTTCAAAGTAATCCATAATCTGTTTGAGCTTATCTTTCCATTTAATCGTGGGTTTGAGTTTATCCAGATCAAAATTAAGATGTCCATTTTGAAAATCATACATGCGCTGGCAGGAACTACACAATCCGCCACAGGTGCGTCCCATTGTGTCTGGAATGATAATGGCAACTTCAGGGTATCGGCGATGAATACTATGATGAAAAGGAAGTATCCAGCCCGCAGCATTAGGTTTTCCAGGTTCGACCTGATCTTCCTTTTCCCATGCAACGATATGACCAAATTCATTGACCAGTTGTTTGCTGTACAGGATATAATCTCGGATGGCCTGATCCGCACCCACAGCATAGTCGGGCGGACACACAGTGACTAAGGACAGATAATAAGGATTTACAAAAGTTGGAATGCCTGCGGCTTTGGCATCATAAAGAATTTGCATAATTTGTGAATCCAATGAATAGCCCAGCATTTCATTCAAGTCATCAGGGTTACGAACAGCAAAACGTAAATGAAATCGTTTGGTTTTCCACCATTCCAAAACGCGCGCATGTTTTTCATCCTGTGACATGCCCGAATCAAATGTAAAATTTTTATCCTGGATCATCCCTTTGTCTATTTTGTTAATAATTACGCCGATGATCCGATCCCTGTTTTGTTCTCGCAATTTAATGATCTCAGGATCCAAACCATGTGGAAATCGTTCCATGCTTGCGGCAATTTTTTCTTTTGTGTGCTGCAGCTTATGATCTTCCTGGGAAAATTGATTAAAAAGATGAATCATATCTTCAAAAAAAGCGGGTTTGGCATCACCTGTTCCCTGATGAACTGCCAACCAGAGCAATTGAAATGGATTGTTTTCAATCATTGCGCCACGCCGATTTAAATCTTCAAAAGTGCGCCCGGAATGGGTAATGTAGTCTTCAATACGCATGGCTGCAATATCTGACCATGGAAGGTTATCAAAATTTATTTTATTTTGTTCCTGATAATAGGCTTGAAGCAAAGGTCTATCCTGGATGTTTTCATCCAGCCAGTTTTTCATATGTGACAATACGTCGTCCACTGATTTGGATTCTTGTAAAATTTGTTTTAGTCGCGGATGTTCCGCAAGTAATTTTTGCAGCATTTTTTGAGACCTTATGCTGTTGGCTATTTTTTCACTATTTTCTTGTTGCATTGCTTGGTCCTCCTTTTTTCTCAAAATCTTAATGTTGTTCATCATTAAGGAATGCTCGGAAAATAACATGTTCATTTTTCATGATCGTCATCCATATAACGCAGATCGCCTTTTAGGCGTCATGTATCCTTAATATTCAATGGTCAAAAATTCCCAGGTAATAATGGGCGATATGTTGTGATGTTAAATTCCCTAAGGGGCGCCCTTTTCCCTGTGTTTTATGATATGTATCAATAATTTGTTCAATTAGCAACAAAATTGATTTGTCTTTGCCCCCAATTATTACGAAACCAATGTAGGGGCGAACCTTGTGTCCGCCCTCCGAACTAAAACCAAAAACGAACCTATATCCAAAAAACAACGTATATTTTCGTAATTCACAAAAAACAGGGAAATCTTCTGCAGATAAAATGTCCTTATAATCCTTTGAGTATAAAAAAAATAGCCGGTGAATACAATTTGCTCATCATTTTTTTGAACCAGGATTACACAGAAGAAGATGTATAAGATGATTAAAAGACAGTGTTTATTTCATCTTATTCATCTTATTCAGCGTAATCCTGGTTCAAAAAATGGTGAGGGAATAATTGGGGTCAGAGTAAAATTAAGATTAAACTTGCATCAATTAATCTTAATTTTACTCTGACCCCAATTATTCTGCAATGTCCGAAACCAATGTAGGGGCGAACCTTGTGTTCGCCCGCCGGACAAAAACCTTTATCAAACCTATGTTCGAAAATGAATTTGAAGCGATTGCCTCGGACATAGGTTCACAAACGATTGTTGTTCGGCGGGCGAACATAAGGTTCGCCCCTACATTGGTTTCGGACATTGGCTGGATTTCGATTACTACGATCTACCCGAAAATTTATGATCGCATACTTATTCATAGCTTTGGCAGGGCTGACAAACTCAACAGGGATGTGCTTGTCAGGCTATGTCGTTCAATCGCCCGAGTTTGCGGACTCATTATTACCGATCCATTAGAGTCCAATCCTGAACAATTGAGGGCAAATCCTGAGCAATATGGGTCAGAGTAAAATTAAGATTAAACTTGCATCAACTTAATTTTACTCTGACCCCAATTATTACA
>Ga0272440_1003058_pt1 | contig 12670 bp, 7 predicted proteins | sample SSMMMBAug17_FD_192440 | JGI IMG/M metagenome (GOLD analysis project Ga0272440, IMG submission 192440) | Marine sediment archaeal communities from Little Sippewissett salt marsh, Falmouth, MA, United States - SSM-MMB-Aug17 | ecosystem: Environmental > Aquatic > Marine > Wetlands > Sediment ...
TTATTGTACTTAAGGGAATCGGGAGGAATCGGGGGACACGAGGAATCGGGGGACACCATACCTATTTTTTTCTGAAATAAGTATGATGTCCCCCGATTTTCATCGTTACTGCTGATTCTTCCGGCTTATCTATTAATCGATAGTAACCCTTTACCTTTGCATTGTCTCCTTCTACTTGCTTCCCCCAACTTTTGGTTACGCCCAGAGCAATCGTTTTTTTATTTCAAATAATCTATCCATTTGCATATTTCTAAGAACTTCGTGTAACGAATTTGAAATATTAGTTATTTCAAGTATTTTATCGTCATTGGTCAAATTATTATGTAAAGAGATTAGACATCCTAAACCAACGGAATCGATCTTTTCAACACTTGTAAAATCAAGCGCTAATTTTACAAAGTCACCGTTAGATAAAGAATTATACAGTTGTTTTTTTAAAATTGGAATTGTATTCGATACTATATTATACTCAATCTTTATGTTTTTTACAGACATATCAATTCCTTCGGCTAATTGAACGAGATTGATAGGCAAACATGAATAAGATCAAAAAAAAGCTTTATGGCTAAAAATAATTTGAAACCTTTTAGCTGGATTCAATTTTAGATGGTGTGTTACATTTACAATACTTTATATGGAATTTAAATGAATAAAACGAATAAGTCAATATTTTTTTTACAATATAATAATATATTTAAAAATTTAATATTATTAATATATATATTATCACAAACCTATAGCAGATATAATAACTTGATTGTTTGTTGTAAAAAAGTATTACAATTATTATTAAGATTAATAGTATGATATTGTTACAGGGTTTTACATCCTTGCCCCCAATCCTTGTTAGACAGGAGGACATATATAAATTCTAATAATCAATCGGCGTGCATATCATGCTGTTTTAAGTTGGCCTTAGACGATGGCTTACCCAAAGCCATCATGGAATTTTTCAATCATTATTTTTTATGGCGTTTTATCATTTTTTTCATTATTTGTTTTTTGGGGCTGTTTCCATGCATCGTTTATGGAAATATCTTCGATCAATTCAGCAGCTTTATTGTAGTTTTTTGTTTCGACTTAATTGTATTTTGCACAGTCGACAGTGATTTTGTTGCCACTATTTTATTCGTTTTTGATTTTTTGCCCGAAGGTAGGTTTTCTTAGACAGCTCCCCCAATTGTAAATGGGGAATTTTTTTTCAATTGTTCCTTAATAATTTATCTCGAAACTCTTACAACAGCAGCTGCTTTTTCAAAAAGTACATCAGGCAAAACTGGCGCATCGCTTAGTGCGGGAAGATTTATATCGGTACTAAGCAAAAAAGCAATAATCTCTCTGGCGTTTTGATCAAAAGGCGCTGTCGTTATATCACATTCCCATAATCCTTCATCTGTTATAGGAATGATTGGCTCTTTAATATAAGGCTTACTCCGCCAACCGGTACCATCAATTTTGATGTAAACAGCAATTATATAGTTTTGGGGAGATGCATTAATGGCCATTCCTTTAAGATTTTTTAATCGATTTCCCCAAACCGGCACATCAGTAAAAACAAGTATTGGTTTAATGGTATTTACATGTTTGTTGCTAACAGGCGTTATATCATGATCGGATATTTTTTCATTAAATAAGCCAGAAGGTTTTCTATTAACCATTGTTTCTTTTTTTTGCGATTGATTATCAGGTTTAGTTGATGAAACGGTGTTGAAATCTGTAGATGTCAAGTTTATCTGTTCAGGTGCTTTGCTTTGTGTCAAAATATCATCAATAGTTGTATTTACAATAAATTCATAAGCAGAAAAAGGTTTCATAAGTGCATGAGTATCCGCCCTGTCACTTCCTATTTCATAAGGTGAGTCAGAAATTCCATCGTTGTTCATGTCGTTGAGGTTATTATCACTATAATAATTCCCCAAATATTGAGTAAAAATATTTTTTTGATATTGATAGTTAATGGGCTCACAAGAAATCCATTGGTTTAAGCCATAAGATCTGACATTTTGTACCTGGTTGAGTATAATATTGTTCAATTGAATTTCATTATTTACACTGTATTTATCAATGTAAATGCCATATTTTTTGTTTGAGTTAATACAATTATACATCATGAAATTTCGAAATGATTTTTGTAAATAGATACCATGACTATAATTGTTTTCAACAGTATTGTTTTTAATCTGATTATTCAATGAATTTGTAATGGCAATACCGCTATCACGATTACGAAAACACCAGTTGTAACTCAACTCATTATTGAATGAATTATCCACCCAGATACCGTGTTTTTCGTTGCTAATGAAATAGTTGCTACTAATAATATTATCCAGACTGGATTGAATTAAAATTCCATAATCATTGGCATGAGTTGAATCATACCCACACCGATTTTGTTCAATTCTGCACTGTGATGCTCCACTATTAATACAAATACCAGCAGCTTTCTTTCTGGTTGATCCGTATATTCTGAAGCCAATGATATTAACATTATCCGCCATGATGTGGATAGCATGTTCATCTGGCATTTTTGATGAGATAACTGTTTGTGTATAGCCTTTTTCTGAAATTATCGTAACCGGATGAATGATTTTGATATTTTCATTGTAAACGCCAGGTAATACCGTTACTGTATAGCCCATATCTGAAAAATTTATTGCAGATTGGATTTGTCTAAAGACAGCATTCGGTCCTACGAGCCACTGTTTTCCATTGTTATGAGAATGATGGTATGGAGAAATAAAGGTGTGCCCGCCTCCTGATATAACAGTATAGGGTTGAGGATTCGTATGGGTTAATTGAAACCCAAACCAATGTCCTGGAGGTATCGTATAAGGACCTGGAAAAATATGAAAAGTAAGGTTTCGATCATCACTTTTGATGTCTAAGGATTTACCTATGGGTGTAAAAGTATCTGTTTCGTCAATGATGCCGATTTGAATATTTAAAGAATGTCCATTATCTAAAGGCTGCTCTAAATGGATGTTACCTGTCCATGCATCGTTTTCTGTCATATCCCAAGTTAACTCGGTTTCAAGGTCTGATTTAAATAATAGAACCTCTCCCGAAACACATGCCTGTTGTTTCTGAACACGCCATATCCCATCAAAGGATATTTGCTGAAGACCATCAGCATAACGTGTTGTAAGTCTGAATTGGTCATGTCGGTCAGATAGTGGAAATTCATCCAAAGATTCATTGCCAGGTAATGAATAAAATTTATCCGTAATACCATCTTCATTTTGATCAGAAAGATCATGATCATCATAATAGTTGCCTAAAAAGCCCTGGCTTCGTTGCCGTCCAAATTGATAGGTTGATGGGACTAAATTATGCCAGATATTTACAACAGATCTCGAATACACATGTTCTTTTTTGCTCTTGATAAATTCATTTAAATAGAGTTGATTATCATAACTATTTTGTCGAAAAGATAAACCGTATACCTTGTTTTCTCTAAAAGTATTCATGCACAAAATATTATTCTGTGAGTTATACAAGTAACTACCAGCTTTTTCATTAAATTGAAAAATATTGTTATGCAGGGTGTTATTATTGGCACAATATAAAAATGCACCGTACTGATTGAACTGACTGATATTTCCTGTAATTGTATTATTTGTCCCCTCAGCATATATCCCATAATAGTTGCCTTGTTGATCATCAATGCCGCAAATATTATTTTTGATCAGGCAAAATTTTGCTGATGATGAAAGAAAAATTCCAGCTTTACCATATGTCGTTGCACCGACAATCGATAATCCTTCGACTATCGTATGACTTTTTTGAATCTCAATCACATGATCTGTCGAATATTTTGCCGTAATAATTGAATGTTCAGGACCATTTTCCGAATACAGATATACTGTTTTATCAATGACTAAATTTTCTTTATAAATTCCATCTTTTACAATGATTGAACTTTCCGATGATGCATCATTAACCGCTTCTTGAATGGTTTGATATAATTGATCCTCTCCCACATAAATAATTCCCTGGCTATCATTATCTAATACATTAATTTTGGCTTCACCAGCTTGCCATCCAGCAGCAAAAGCTTTTACAGAGACTATTTTCGGTCCCTCAGATATTTCATCATCCAAAATTTGAATATCAAAGTCAATGGAATCAGATTTTGGAGGAATTTCAACATATTCAGGTATCGTTAGTTTTTCTGGATCCGATGTGGTTAATTGAATACGCAAAGAAGAATCCAGCACTTTTGGAACAAGTATTCTTCCTGCTCCGGTCAACACCATATCTTTTTCTTTAACCTTTTTAGGGAGTGTAACCGATAATTGACTTCCTGATTGTTTAATAGTAACGGTTTGTTGAATGTTTTTGGAATTGGCTGCTGTAATTTTAAGAACACCGGTTCTGCTTCCCATCAGGTTTTTATCAACTCTTAATGTTAACATACCAGCCCCATTTCCTCTATAGCCATCAATGACAGTAAGCCATGAACTATTGGATACAGATCGCCATTTCATGTTGTTGTTACTGCTGTTGTTACTACCAGTAATATAAATGATGTGAATAGATATATCAGTGCTGCAGTTTATTTCAGTAGGGGTTACAGATAATACAGGTACGGAATTAATAGGAATAGCAGTGACTTGAAGACTGATTTCTTTTTCCAGGGAATTGATCCATATCAAACTGTCCTCAGTTGTTTGAATGTCATTCCAATCCACTTGAATGTTGAATGATTTGCTATGAGTCGGCGCTATTTCACAAGGTGTCTTGGGTTGATGGATAATTGTCAACCATTCTTTTTCGGGAGAGACCGACATAATTTTTAAAGTGCTTACTCCATTATTATTAATCGTAAACCCTTTTCCAAAGTATCTGAAATTAGCTAATTTCAGGGCTGTTTCATTGAGAAGACGTGCGTTATTATGGGTAGAGAATGATCCCATATACATATTTTGAAAACGAAAACTGGGATTTGACCAATATAAAACGCGTCTGCAAAATCCTTCCGGACAAAGCAATTCATTATTGTAAGCCATAATGGTACGCCATCCACTACCATTCAGATAGCCATGACCATATGGATAAGGATAAACCGTTGGATCTGATTCTGGATTATGCCTTGCTCCAAATAGATGTCCAATTTCATGACCAAAAGAATAGTATCCCGTTGCACAGTTTTTGGATACAACACAAAAAGCATGTTCTGAATCGGCATTTAAATAGCTAACACCACAATAATTGTTTAAATCTTCAATCAATACAACAATATCTGCACAATACAAATCTCTAAGATCATGAACTTCGTCCATAAAACCATCGTGTTGAGAACTTAGTCTGTCCAGATCCTTTATAATATCTGCTTCTACATAATCAACCTTATGAGTGTGTACAAGATTGAGTTTCGTTTGGATATTGCTATTTTCATAAGATACATTGGTTTCATCAACAGCCAGTTGAATCATCGCATTAATATTCTCAGTTTCTATAGCTACCTTTTCAGTATAAACAACCATCACATGAATGATAGAACCATCATCTCCTCGATTAGAAGAAAGGTTTTTATCCACATCTTTATCAATTGATGTTGCGTATTGAACAGGAGGATGCTCTTCGGGAAATACGGAATAATCTGGCAAAGAAATACGATGTAAAGGTGGTGAAAGAGGTTCAATATGATAGGTTTTGTTATTAACGATAACATTACCACATAAGGCCTGCCCTTTAACTGAAAATATAGCATTAACACCATTAGAATTATTTACTGATCCAAACCATGTAAAATCGCTGTCAGAACGATGTTCAATACGTACACAAGAGGCAATCTGATGCAAATTCGGAAAAAGGTTAAGGTTTATTTTTGAAGCATATTTGAGAAAGGGGATATGAATATTGATATTTCGAGAAATGATAACGGTTTCCGCTGATTCATTCTTTGAATTGAATTCTTTTTGTTGATAAAAATTGACATCTGAATCGTCTGGTATGGAAAATAAATAGGGAATAGGAAAACTATCTTTCATGAATATTGAGTCTGTAACTTTAACTGATAAGTCTTCCTGTTCAGCAACATCGGCTTGATAAATGGTAATTTTTTGAGGTAATACGAGCATCGAGGCTAATGATATAGTTGATTGTTCTAAAACAAATCCCCCGATAAGAATCCCTATGGCAATATACTTTATATATTTCAATTGACTATCTTTCATGTTTTATAATGTTTTATGAAAAAGGAAGTTATAATTTTTGACTCCGAATATATTGGGCTAAATAGCTATCATTCAGATATTTATTGTTGTTATTAGAAAAAAATATCTTAAAGAGGTTTAAACTTTTTGAACGACAAATTCCCGGTATTATTTCTAACTGAAGATTACGATATAAGGGAGATAGAGTGGTTCTATCCAAATTTGTTCCTCCTCCCATGGCATCTTCAAATGCATAAACAACACGGGTAATACCATTTATCATTATGGCACTAAAACACATTAAGCAAGGTTCCAGAGTACTGTAAAGTGTAACCTTAGTTAAATCAATATCTTCTTTAGATTTAATGATTGATAACTGACGTAAGGCATTTATTTCTGCGTGATCCAGCTCATTCGTTGACGTATCATTTGTACCCGTCCGTTCTCCTGTTGCAATTACTCTGTTCGCATAAGTTATCACGCAGCCTACAGGAAAATCACCTCGTTTTAAAGCTGTTTCAGCGTAAGAGAGTGCTTTGGTCATATATTGTATATCATTAGAATTCATTTTTTTTCTCTGTACTAATGTTTCAATTCCTGCATTAATTTATCAATTATCTTTTTTTGTTCATCTAACTTTTTTTTATTTTCAGCTAAAGCATTATCTTTTTCAGCTAAGGCATTATCTTTTTCAGCTAAGGCATTATCTTTTTCAGCTAAAGCTTCATTTTTCTCTTCGATTACACGTTCTAAAGTCTGTAATTCTTCAATTATTTCATCTTCTGCTTCCATTTGCTGTCTTATTTTATGGTTTGCTGTAGCCATATGCAATCGTCTTATGATTGGTTTAAATTTTTCAGGGTAATCGAATTCATTTATTAATAATATATGTTCATCTGATACAATTAAACTTTGATCAAAGATGGCAAGCATCTGTTCTAATTCGCTTTGCTTTTCTGAACTAAGTTCTGGAATTACAATCACATAACTGTCATGAGTTAAGCTTTCTATAAATGGCTCTTTGCCGTTAAGGACTTTTCCTGAAACTCCATCTGTGTATTGACGTTTAACCTTGATTACCGGAATATTAAAATTATCCAGTTTGTGACCTAAAAAATAAACGGTTAATATGGGAATGGCTCTTTTTATAACTTTTTTTATGCCTTCTTCTTTTGAATAATAAACACTTGTCGTTTTTTTATACTGTTCTCCTAAATAACGTCTGAAACGCATTATATCAGTTGAATATTTCGCTTTTTGAATTTCAATAATAACCTGTTTGTAAGACTGATCTGGCATACGAATTTTTGCTGAAAAATCCAATCTATAAACAGTTAAAGATCTATTTTCAATAATTATTGTGTTTTCTTGGGGAGAAAATTCAAGGCTTTCAATTTCTTCATCAATAATCGCCGATAAAATGAGTTTAGAAATTTCAGAGTCTTCCATTAAATATTTGAAAACAACATCGTAGATTGGATTGGCAATGGCAATTTCAGTTTTCATAATAATCCCTCCTTTAATAACAATGGTGGTTCCTTAAGTGATTTCCGAAAAAAAATATACAAAAATAGATTTCCCTCTTGAGGAAGCTCCCTCCTCAAGGGAGAACTTATTCTTGGTATATTCTTTTTCGGAAATCACCTGAATACGTATTGTTTATATTATTCTTTTCATATATTTTCAACTAAATGAATTCAAAGTAAATAACATAAGGCCTCAATATGTCATTGTTCAAAAACTAATTAACAAAAATTCAACCAACAATCAAGATTGCTTAAATATAACAATGAGAGTCTATCTCTAAACATTACAAGCTACAATTGCACAATAAAATCTTTTGTGATAATTATTTTTACATGAAAGGTCATGGGAATAATTATGCTCTATCTTAATTATATGGGACTGCTATATCAAAGCAGTTTTATGCTTGACATTCCATTATAGTTTAAGTAAGATTTAAAACGAATGTTCAATATAAAAATATTAAAGGAAAATACTCATGAAAATAAAAAATAGTTATGATGCAATTGTTGTTGGCTCTGGTCCGGGTGGGGCAACAGTAGCTCGCGAATTGGCTCGTAAAAACAAAAAAGTACTTATATTGGAATGGGGGAATCGAACACCTATCAATGGGACCATTCAACAAGCCCTTCAAAATACAGGCATTCCTTTTAAAAATGTTCTGTTTACGTATAATATGTTATCAATGGTACGAAGTACAACGACTGGTGGAAGTTCGGTTTATTATTATGCGACAGCCTTTGATCCGCCAACGGAAATGCTTCAATTTTATGGTATTGACATATCACAGGAAATTGAGGAAGCCCGACAGGAATTACCCATTGCGCCTTTAAGAGATAATCTTATGGGGCCAATGGCAAAGCGCATTATGAGTAGTGCCAGGGATTTGGGAATTGACTGGAAAAAATTGAATAAATTTGTCCATCAGGAAAAATGCCAGGCCAATTGTGACTTATGTAATTTAGGATGCCCTCATGGGGCAAAATGGACTGCTCGTGAATTTGTCGATGATGCAGAAAAATACAAGGCAAAAGTGATCCCGAATGCTCGTGTTAAAAAGGTTATTTTTGAGGGACGCACTGCTGTTGGGGTCGAATTTATAAAGAATTTTATACCGTCAAAAGCTTACGCTAAGAAAATAATTGTTTCAGCAGGTGGCATTGGAACTCCTGTTATTCTGGGAAAATCAGGCTTTCGTAATGTTGGCCAAGATTTTTTTTTCGATCCACTTATTGTTGCTATGGGGGAGGTCAATGATATTTCAGGAGGTCGTGAATTTCCAATGGCGACAGGCTTTCATTTTGAAAACGATGGATACATGATGACGGACATGACTGTCCCTTTACCGATTTATTTAGGATTTTCTGCGGAAGTTTTCCGATTAGATCGATTGGCATCACATCCCAGAACTTTAACCATTATGATTAAAGAAAAAGATCACCTGGGAGGGCATTTAACCTCTGGCGGGGGAGTTCGCAAAAAACTGGCAGATGTTGATAAGAAAAGCTTATTGCATGGTTACGAGCGGGCAAAAATTATTTTGAAAAATGCAGGCGCTAAGAAAATATTCAAAAGCTGGTATACCGCAGCACATCCTGGAGGAACTGCAAAAATTAACGATGTTGTGGACACAAACTTAAAAACAGAATATGATGGTCTTTATGTATGCGACTGCTCGGTAATACCTGAATCGTTCGGACTACCACCAACATTGACGTTGATCGGTTTAGGCAAACGCCTGAGCAAACATTTAAATTCATTATTATAAGAGGACTTCAATGCCAAAAATTGTTAATCATGAAAAGTATCGGGAAGAAATGATTTTGGGAAGCTTTGAGCTGTTCAGTAAAAAAGGGTTCAACAATATTACCATGAGAGAAATTGCTGCTGAACTGAATGTCTCCACTGGTGCACTCTATCATTATTTCCCCACCAAACAGTCTATTTTTGAACAGATGATGACATATATTGTGGATCAAGATCTGAAACGATTACGTGAGGCCACTGATACTGCTGACTCTCCTGAAAAACGTATGCTCAAAGCTGGAGAGTTAATTGAAAATAATAAAGAGTACTATCAAAACATGCTACTCCTTGCCCTGGATTATTTTCGACATCAGACTGAATTGGATACAGAAGAAATGTTCAATAAATTTGCCAAACATTATATTCATACAATCGCATCTCAATTAGATATGCCTGAAAAATACAGTGCCATTGTGTTTTGCTGGCTTATCGGATTGGTATATGCAGATTTATTATGCCCGGAATCAATTTCTGCAGGTGATCAGTTTGAGGTGGTAACAAACGTGATGAGCACCATGCGAGAGCGTTCAGACAAGAATAACTGAAGCGACAAATAAAGTGGAAAGGATTATTTCATGATCGGATATCTGGTACAATCCCTCCGAAAAATAACGGGTATGATGGTGAAGCAATCTCAGAAAGATACCCCTGAAGAACGTGGAATATTTGAATACATAACCGATACTGACGCATTTCGGCATTTTTATACCATACTGATTCCGGAATTGTTGAATGTTGTGCCACAAACCTTAAATACTATTGGACAATCAATACAAAAAGAGTCTGCATCTGATCAAACAAACAACCTTTCAGAGCTTTTTCAACGTGTTGACATGGTTAAATGGGCAGAGACAATTAGTACATGGGTTTCCATTTCAAATACAGTTCAATCGGAAAAGCCTAACTTTTTATCCCAGCATCTCAGCCCGGCTGTCGATGCCTTGTTAACCCAAATTGACTTTGCTGATCTAAAAGATTCTTTCAAACAGGCTGCAGAAGATATTAGTGTGCTATCTGAAAAAGTCAATACTGTTTTATGGAATTATCCTGCAAAAATGGTTTTGATTTGCAGCCTGATTCCGCTTGCTGGAAATACGGCCTTTTTAATCGCTAAAAATACCTTGAAACATTTTAACGCAGTACCTCCGGATGCTTTGGCAGATATTATGGTTTCTTTAATTAAAGAAGTTAATATCGATCAACTGTCAACATTAATTGATGAATTTACCGAATTGGTCCGAAAAATTCATACCGGTAGTGCGCTTATTGGTGAACCAGGCTACGATGCGATTTCTCAACAAATCAGCCGCATTGTTGATAAGTTAACCTCAAGCCTGGATAAAGAAACGCTGCACAAAGCAAAACAATCCATCAGAACAATAAAAACAGCCATTCGAGAAGCCAGGATAAACGCCATAAAAAATGATCCAGAATTATTATCCAATACTGTTCATCAGTACTTTGATCAGATGAATCAAGAAATGAAGAACATGGCTGTCGTTGCTGAAGCTATCGATGATTTACCCGATGCAATCCTATCAGAAACTATTGGTAATCATATTAAAGATATGGATCTCACAGAAGGCGCTGAAATAATCAATACAGTAATTCAGCAAATTATTCGGCTGAATATAATGGATCCAGAAGGCATGCAAACGTCACTTTTTCAATGGATAGATACAGTAGATATCGATTTATTGGAAACAATCGCCAAACAAATGGTACCGCAAGTACTGGAACATTTGATGCCCATTATTCAAAAAATTTCTCCACCTTTGATCAATGCTTTTTGTGATGCTATGGATAAAGATGAGTCTCTTGAACTGGCTATACAACGATTGAAAGATGAAGTATTTGCATAGGAGCCACAATTTAATAACTTTTCCATTCTTGCATCCATATTCAGGCTGACTTTGTCCGATGGAAAATCGAAAAAAATTCGAAATAGAATAACTATTCCTTCAGCTTTTTCAATTTTCCATCGAACAAATTCAACCTGAATATGGACGCTATAATGGGAAAATTATTAATTATGGTTCCATAGATAAAAAGGAGTTCATCCAATGGATTTTATCAAACAAGCCGCTTTTGAGCTTCAAAATCAATCAATAGAAGACTGGAAAGAATCAGGTAAACTCATTATTGGTTATACCTGCAGTCAAGTACCTGTTGAACTCTTTTATGCGGGCAGCATATTACCGGTTCGATTGCGAGGTGTTGGTGTACAGGGATTGGATATTGCTGATGCATACTATGGTCCTTTTATTTGTTCTTTTCCCAAAGCCATTTTGCAATCTATGGCTGAGGGTAAACTATCTCATTTAAATGGTGCTGTAATTGCTGATGGTTGTGATTCCATGCGAAGACTGGATGAGTGCTGGCGAAAAGCAGGAGAAGATTATTCATATATAAACTTACCCTTTTTTCATTATATGAATATTCCCCGAAAGCCAGCAGAACATGCCAGAAAATGGTTTATAGAGGAAATTGAAAAACTGAAAAAATTACTTGAATCTCAATTTTCAGTAAAAATTTCTCAGGAAGATATTCAACATGCAATTCATGTATACAATAATAGCCGAATCCTAATGGAAAAACTCGAAAAACTGAGACATTTCGTTCCGTCAAAAATATTGGGCCAGGAAGCCTTTTGCTTTAGTCTGGCCTTCCAATCCATGCCTCCTGAAATTTTTCAACAGCAACTATCTGAATATTTAGATAAATTTACCATAATTCCTGAGGAGCCTGAGGCCAAACGAATTCTTCTATCAGGTTCAGCCTTTGATGACATCCACCTTATCCAGACGATTGAGGCGGCAGGCGCTCATGTTGTTGGAGAGAATGTCTGTTTTGCTCCTTTGCATCAAAAAACAATGATATCCGAAGACATCAACCCTTATGATGCACTGGCGGATCATTATCTGCTTCAATGTCCCTGTCCAAGGATGTTTGGACGATTCGACTATCGACTAAAATTGATTTTGCAAAAAATTCAAGCAACAAAAGCAGATGGCGTTATTTTACAAAATATTCGTTTTTGTGATCTTCATGGATCAGAAAATAGCCTTATAGAGCGTGAGTTAGAAAAAAAAGGTGTCCCTTGTATACGTCTTGAACGAGAGTATGGAGCTGAGACAGATACCGGGCGTCTGCGCATGCGCATCGATGCTTTTTTAGAACGG
>Ga0272440_1003059_pt1 | contig 12670 bp, 12 predicted proteins | sample SSMMMBAug17_FD_192440 | JGI IMG/M metagenome (GOLD analysis project Ga0272440, IMG submission 192440) | Marine sediment archaeal communities from Little Sippewissett salt marsh, Falmouth, MA, United States - SSM-MMB-Aug17 | ecosystem: Environmental > Aquatic > Marine > Wetlands > Sediment ...
CCTGTATGTTTCCAATGCTTATTATTAAATTCAATATGATTTGAATGATATAAATGGAATAGATTTCTTATTTCTTTTTGATTAATATATTTGAATGATATTAAATCTTTTGATTTAATATTTCTAATATATTTATAATCAAAATTAGATATATAATATAAAATATCATCATTTTGATCTTCCTTTAATAAAATATAATTTGATTTGTTTACAGTAAATGATTTTAAACTCATTTTTTCATATTGAATTTTGTTCAATATAATTTTGTTCAATATAATATCATCTACTGATAATACAGAAATATTAATATTTTGGTTCAAATATACATTTTCACCAATGATATTAATAATTGTATTTTCTATATCATTTATCATTATTTTTTCTCCTTAAATTTCATAAAGGATAACATATCTATATCCATAAGGATATTGTCATGTTATCCTTATGGATTAATAATAAGTTATTTAAGCTCCATATATGATTGATTTACATTTATTAAATGTTCTTTCAATATATTTTGCTTTACATTTATCACCTTTATGATTAGTCCAATCATCACGATCATAATATAAATGATTTTTTATATCACGATCTTGAAATCCAGTTATTGGCATTTTTCTTTCATACAGATTTTTTTGTCTTCTTAATAATGCAAGACAAAATTTAAAATCTGTTTCTGATTCATTTCCATTATAATAAGTTGATCTGGATATTTCAGATTGACTAATATATTTAGGATTATATTTATGATTAATTGTTATTAGATTTGTTTCCGTTTTAGGTAAATTAGTAACAATAGGGATATTAATTGGAATATTATTTCCGAAAACAAATTTAGCAAGAGGATATTTACCATTTTTATAATGCTTTAATTTTACATTATAAAATCCTGGCATTCTTCCATTTCGCTTTCTTGGATGGCAACCTTTATCGCTGTTTTGCTTTTTAAGCCAGTACAGTTTTTCATCAATCGTTAATTTTCTTTGAGATTTAATCCAAACCTGATAATTTTTTGGAGAAGTTTCAACTATTAATCTACCATCTTTATATTTCCCATTTTTCATGTGATATTTTTTAATATCATTTGATGAAAGATCATCAGATAACATAAAATATGGTTCATTTTTTTCAGATGGTCTCATAAGAATATGTCTTATAAGTTCGTTTTGATCTTGTAAATACTTTAAAATCCAAGAGTATTTTTTAACTCTCCACATTGCTGGTTCATCTCTTATTTCATCAAATACAGAAATTATTAAGTCTGAACCAAAGAACAATCTAACGAAATTATAGATTTGATTTATTGTCATGATGATAAACTCCCTGTATTCTGTAATCTTCGTTTTTCAAAAGATACTTGCTGACATAAATACAATTGAAATTTTTTTTCATTATATTTATCCTTTTGCTTTTGAAGCTCAACAATAAAATTATAAATTGCATATGCAAAAAAATAATCTATGTTTTTAGCTCCATCACCTTTTAAAAAACTAAAATATTTTTGAATTCCACCTGGAAATCTTCTTAATTTATTTAATAAACAAATTAATTTTCCTGGCTTTAATATCATAACTTTATGAGCATTCATATGAAGTGATGTAGCCAAAAATCCAGCAATACAAAAATTTTCATTTAATAAAAATCTATTTGCTAAATTTTGAGCTAATTCTATGCCATTAACATCATGCCCATAATGATTAGGTAACATATTTTTTTTTGTTTTTGCCTTGCCTAAATCGTGTACAAGTGCAGCCCAAACTGAATAAACAGATGGATCATGACGCATAGTTTGATTTATGCAATTTATGGTATGATCAAACACGTCATAATAGCTACCATATTTATTCTTTTGAATAACTCCAATTAGATTATTTAGTTCAGGAAAAAACTGATCCAAAATATTTACAACTCTCAAACATTGAAAAAACCTTTGAGGATATTTTTCATTCAATGCTTGTACTAAAAAATGTTTTATTTGGATTGGTGATATGTTTTTTTGAACAGGAGTCTTTTGAAGGATATTTATTGCTTGCATTGAAAGATTAACATCAAAAGATGAAAGGTATAATGCAATTTTATAAATATCTATATTTGTTATTTCAGCACTATTTTTAATATAAAGTGCGTTGTTTTTGATAGTATACATATATCTTCTCCTTTTATCATAAGGGAAGATATATACCACAAGGGTAATATCAACCCTTATGGGAATGTATATAAAATTATAATTTATATAATTGGTTGTAGTTTATTATGAAAAATCGATTAATTGATTATTCATTTTTCCTCCTATTAATTAATGGGGAAAATAAATAATCAACCCAATGGGTTTAAATCGCTTTTATTTCAATTAGTTCAAAAGTATTATTATCAGATGAATATATTTCAATATCTTTTTTAGATATTTTTCCTTTTCCTTGCTTATCATAATAACCGCATTTATTGCCGTTATAAAAGATTTCGCCTTTGGAAAATTTTAATCGTTCACCATTATCAAGAATAAATACACCATAATTATCTTGCATTCTGATAATTCCTCTATTTATTCTTTCATATTTTTGAACTTTTTTAAAATCATGAGTATCATTTACATCATTTTCAACTTGATCTTGATCTATCTCATTTACTTGATCATTTTCAACTTGATCGTTTACTTGATCATTTTCAACTTGAGATATAATTTTAACATCTTTATCATGATTTGTTTGATTAATTAATGATTTGGCTAATTCAATAAGCATTGAAGTATTATTTTTTGCCAATTCAGTTAATCCAATATTTGATAACTCTCCTTCACATGCTAATGACACTTGTGTTTTTTCAGATATTAATGTTAATGCGTTCATTTGCATAGTTTCTTTATATGCAAGAAAATATACATTAATATCTTTTGTCTGATTAATCCTATAAGAACGTCTGCTCGCTTGGCGAACAGTAAATGGATTATAACCAGTTTGAAAAAAAACAATGTCTGTATATTCTAACAAATCAAGTCCAGTTTCAACAAGACGAGGATTGCAAATCAATACATCATTATCTTTTGCATTTTTTTTAATCCAAGATTCTCGTTTACTTGCTGGACAAGTATCAGAGTATAAAGCAACTGTTTTTATTCCATTTCTTTCAATTCTTTCTTGAAGATCAGGAATCATATTTCTTTTGCCTGTATGCTCTAAAAGAACTAGTGTTTTGTTTCCTGCTTGTTTACTCCGTTCAATTATATTGATAAGTTCTTTTTCTTTTGGTAGAAGATCAATTTCAACTGGTTCAGCGGATGCAACAATAGCATTTTCATCATCTTCATCAGTTGATGGATCATAAATATATTCTCCACGTCTTGCACCATCTGGATAAGCCAACAATGATTGTACTAAAGCTCCAAGATATTTTTTTGAACCAGATTGCAAGGCTTTTTGACATGCTGTTCTTAATTCGAGTTCTAGCTTAATATATTGTTCTTTTTGTTCATCCTCCATTTCCACTGATATTATATGTTCATTATATTTAGGCAATGCACCTCCATTATCCGAAAGTCTAATGAATATACATTTTTCCAATAATAATTCACTAAATATCAAAGGTGAAATACCAGCCCTTTCAACTGTTCTTTTAGTAACTCTTTTTTGAATAGATGCTTTCCCATCTCCAGAATTAGGTTCTTTTTCTATAACTTCTAAAACACCATACTTTTTTACAAACTTTGTAATGTCGTTATATTGATATGTTTTAGACATAAGATTTGGAAACATACGATATAATAAATAGAATAAATTAGAACTATATCCACCCATTAACGTACCAGATAAACCAATGGTACGTTTTGAAGAGATTACAAAGTTTGAAAAAGCTGTCCCTTGAGCTGAATCTCCAGCTTTATACAAATGAAATTCATCAGCAATAAATAAATCAAAAGGTTTTTGAAATTTCCTTTTGATATATTCACTTTTTGCATATCTTTTTGTCCTTCTGTTATCTGCCTGCCATAAAACTTCATGACATTTAGTACATTTGGACATTTTTTTCTTCTTTAAAACAATTATCTCATTACCACATTTAGGACAATATAATTTATTATTACGAACAAGATAACCATCCTTTTTAAAAAAATGATTTTTTGCTCGTTCTTTACCAATAATCCAAAATTCACGACCTTTAGGTTTTTCTTTGAGTTTATCAATTTCGGATAGACCTGGATTATTCATATTTATTATTATGGCATGAGGAATTGTTATTTTTATTTCACGAATCCATTTTTGGACAAGGTGTCCTGGACACATAACAAGAACTCGTGATTTAGGTTTTTGTAGAATTTTTGATATTGATAATGCTGTCATTGTTTTACCGAAGCCCATTTCTCCAATCAGTAATAGATTATCATTTTGTAAGGCTTTTTGACCAGCTAAAATAGGTAAATATTGACCTTCTTTTGGTTGTCTAAGAAGTTGTTTCAAATCTACTCTATTTTTATAATCAACAATGTCTTCATTTTTTTTATCATACAATGGTTTAAAACAAAATTCTTCAACATTTGAATTTATTTGTGTTCCATAGTTTTTCAAAAATTCATTTATAGTTATACTCATAATAGCACTCCTTTTTAAATAGGAATACTATTTTCCCATAGGGATTTAAATAGTATCCCTATGGATATTTTTTATAAGCAATTATTTTAATTGCTATGATTTTTTATTGTAAATTGTTCAATTAAATTATAACACCAATCTGTTATACCATCTTTGAACTCTCTATATATTTTTGGTTTAATGGTTAATATATCCCATTCACCGTCATCATTATATCCAAATTCAACTACTTCTTGATAAATTCCTAATGACGATAATCCATAAGTTATTGGAAATATTTTTCCATATGGAGTAATTAAGATATCATATTCAGGATCGCTCATAATATCATTATTTTGAGTGTAATAGTGTGCTAACCTAAATATTTGACCTTTTGAAACAGTTGACTGTTTTGAAATACATAAATTCATAATACCGGAATAATCACTTTTATATTCAAGACATTCACCGTTTTCTTTTTGGAAAAGTGGTGATACTGCATTAATTATAAATTGAGATACATTTTTATTTAAAGGTGGTACTATTAATATTGAATTTTCTGTATTTTCTTGACTGTGATCTATTGATATTATTTCTTCATCAGATATTTCATCAACATCTTCGAATAAATTATTTTCAACTTCACAATCTATTATGTCTTCTAATGGAATTAAATTGATCAAATTTTCAACGCCTATCTCTTCCAAATACTCCAATAATACTTTATCTTCAGGTACTATCACATGATAGGCTTCAATATTTGAATCTAATGTGTCTAATTTTGTTAGCCAATTATTATTTTCAAATATTGCTTTTATATATTCTTTCCATTCTTTATGAATAGGAATATTTGTAATTTGATCAATTCTTTGTAAAAGAATATCAGACATATTTTCAAATTGATTGATCATAAATACAAACTCTCGATCATTTTGTTCATTACCAAGTTCAATTAAATTACTATAAATTATATTCATTTGAACTTTTTGATCAAGAGTTATAGTTTTCAATTTATAGCTTTTACCATTTAATTGAACTTTTTCCATAAGAGATTCATTATCATAAACAATTTGAAGATTTTTTCTTCTTTGAAGTAATGCAGAGCTAATTGATTTGATATATTGTGGGTCGCCATAATACGAAATAAAGTAAATTCCGTTTAAATCGAAAACAACATTATTTAAATATGCGTAAGCATTTTTGTTTTCTTCACATGATTTTATTAAATACATAGTTCCTCCAGATTTTTTGAAGATAACTATGTACCCTTTTATGAGGATAAATAGTTATCCTCATTTAAGGATATATTGAAAATTAAAAGAATTTACTCAAATTCAGTATATACTGAATTTGATAAATTAAAACATGATATGATTGGTTTTGTATATTTAAGAGTTTTTTTAATGTTATTATTATCGTCTACTTCTTCAATTTGAGTTTCTTCATGTTTTAATGTTCCTTTAATCAACATAAAATTTCCAAAGTTGTCTCTTAAAATTTTACCATTCATCATTCCACTAGCCATCAGCATCCCTAAGTGGCCTTGCCTAACATTTGTAATTGGTTGAATTTTATTTTTATGAGCAACTTTAATATTAATAAATTCTTGATTAAATTTATTTGATAAATCAATATATTGTTCAGGCTTTTCAATCTTATGACTTTCAATACACCTATTTAGACCAAAGATTTGATACGTTTTTGACGCTTTTTTATAAAAGCTCATATCATCAATATTATGATCTTTATTATAATAAATAGAATCATAAGCCTGAAATATATAATCAAGATTTTTTTCCTGAGTTTTGATGGTTTTCTTAATACCAAAAAAAATAACCTGATTGAAATCAGAATATGTTTCATCATCAAAACGACAAATTTCAATATCATCAAAATGTTTTAATATTTCATATATACTGTAATATCTCAACATTTCAACTTTTATAATTAATATAAGAAGACCACCACTTTTTAATGTACTTATATATTTAGATAAAAATAATGATTCAAGTCTTTTTTCAGAATATCCATCTTGCACTGTTCCATATGGTGGATTCAAAAAGAGTATATCAACAAATTTGCGTTTAATTTCAATATCATTGATTGCATTTGCATTAATGCAATCATCTAATATTTTAGTTGATTTAATATAACGTGATTCTTCAAGTTCAACGCCATAATATGTTGCTGTTCTTGACTTACATTGTAATATTTCTATATGACTTGAATCCCCACAACATGGGTCAAATAATACAGTCTTATCTGTAAGTTCAATTTTATCAGCAATTTTATTAATTATACTATCTGGTGTTTTAAAGAAACCAAATTTTTCATCTGATGCTAATCTAGCCATTTTATATATCCTACATTATAAGGGATAATAAAATAGCCCCAAAGGGTTTTTTTATTATCCCTTTGGGTTTTAATTAATACATGTATTTCTTCAATACATAATAACCCATAAGGGAATGTGTTTTCCCTTATTGGGGTTTTTAAAAGATTCAATTAATTAAATGTCGGTACATCTACTAATTCTGTTTCATATTCAAGATCATAATTTTGATAACTATCATCTGTTGAATATTTAATTTCATATCCATCATCAGACATATCAATTTCTTCTTCTGGTTCAAATATTTCCAAATTTACCGATTCATTTATTTCTTTCTCATCTGATTTGATATTGATATAAATACCTCTTTCAGATAAAAATTCCTCATATCTTCCAGGTTCAATTCCAAATACATTTTCATATACTGAAATTTGACCTTCCAAATATGCTTGTTTTATTTCATCTTGTTGATCAAGAGTTTTCAACTTTTTTACTGTTTCAGTCATTTTATCAAAAATGCTTCTTGATTTTTCAAGTTTGAGCTTTAATCTAGGTTTTTTATTACCTAAATTTTTTTTCAGCTCTTTCTTTTTATCAATAAGCTCTTTTTGTTTTTCCGAATCAACTCCTGCATGCTCAACAATCTCTTTAACTTCATTGACTGTTAACTTCAAACCATCATCATCTTTTTCAAGACTTTGAATTGCTTCATTTGAAGCATTTAGAAGAAGATTCAAATATTGATTTACAGACGGATAAGATAATCCTGTCTGTTTAGATATTTCTTTTGCTGACCAGCCTCTATTTTGCAATTTTTTAAATAAATTTGCCTTTTCAACTGGTTGTAACGGAGTTCCTTGATTATCACGAAGGGCAGTACAAAGAGCTTCGTCATCTGAACCCTTTGTTAAAACTCCATTTATTGATTTAATTTGTATTCCTTCTTCAATTAATTGCAAACAAGCCTGGACTCGATGTTGGCCTCCAACTACCTGAATAATAGTATTTTCAGATTTAATCAATTTTCCATTCGCATTGGTATCAACATTAACCAATCTTATTTTGATAGGTTCTTTGACGCCAATAGCTTTTATAGATTCTTTTAAATCTTTTACAACTTCAGGTCTTACATCACGAATTTTAAAAGATGTATCCAATAATTTTGGATCAAGATGATAATAATTACCATCATGTTTAATACAACCAGGAATGTTTAATTGTTTACCTTTATCAGAATACGTTAAATTATGTTTTGGCATTTTGTTTTCTCCTTATTATAAGGGAAAATACAAATTGCCCCCATAAGGGTTGTATTTTCCCTTATGGGTTAAATTATATTTAAAGTCTGCAATATTTGCAGGCAAATTGTTTGGTTATACGACCATGATCAAAGCCGAAATTTAGACCGGACTTTCTTGATCATAATATTTTATTGCTTCGTCGAACACTTTGTTTATAGTCTGCTTGATCATGAACGTGCGCCATGACCACAAACTAACTTCCATAAACCTATCTAAAATCTCTTTCTTTAGATCCTGAAGCATAGTTTTGCATTGATGATGGTCAGAAATTCCATTTCCATAATTATACAATTGTATTTGTTCAATATAACGTATCAAAGCATCTTCATCAGTTGCTAATTCCAAAGATTGAATTGGATGGACACCGAATACCAACTGTTTTTGCACCAAATTCAATGTATATATTATGTCATCATTTATTAATTTTGAAATGATCATATTATATCTCCTTCACTGGCACTCAAGACCAGTTTCATAAATGTTTTCATTTAAAAATATTAATGATTAATATTGTTGTTATTTGTAATCCATCATATTATATACTTCACCTGATGAATTTTCACACCAAACAACATCATATCCTTCTTTTTTTGCATTGAATAATATTATTTCATAAGATTTATCAATGCTTTTTGTAGAATTCCACCAAACTTTAACTGCACATATAATTTTACCTGAACCTTTTTTACCAGAATACAGTCTCATTTCATCATTAATATATTTAATTCTTGATTCTTTCATTATAATACCTCCTATTAAAATGGTACGTCATCTGAATATTCAGAATTGTCAGAAATTTCATCATCATTTTTTTGATCATTTTTTGATGAAAATTTTTGAAATGATCTCAAAATGACAGCACCTTGTTTTTGATTTTTGACTGAATATTGAAATTCACCATTAATCTCAACAAGATTTCCAACAGACAGTACTTTTTCAACATTATCTGCAATTTTATTAAATGCAATAATGCTTATCCATTTTGTTTGTTTTTCACCATTATGGAAGGTATTTATTGCTATATCAAAGCTAATACCACCATCACCAAAACGGTAAGGTTTTTTACCAATTCGGCCAATTGCATGAGCTTTATTGATATTTATTGATGTTCTTACTTTTTTTTCAGAACTTTCATTGATTTTATATACCTGACTGGCAGTAATACTTGTTATATATATGGTTTTACAATCTTTAATATAACTTGTGTTACAAATGTTCCCATAAATAATAACAAGATCGCCTTTTTTCAAATTCTTTGCCTTTTCCAAATCAAATACAGCAATATTATTAACGTAATGAGTTTTTTTAACCCATTCGTCATTCTTATTTTTGTATGATTTGTTAATTGCTAAATTGATAAAAGCTACTTTTGAGTTGATGTTTGCATCAGAAGTCAGTCTGCCAGATATGTTTAAAATTGATTTCATGTGTTTTCTCCTTTAATTAAATTAAGTTAATTAATTATTAAGGGAAAACACTTGATAACCCATAAAGGGAATGTGTTTTCCCTTATTTGGGTTATTTATTAATGATATTAGCAATAATTTTTCCTAATTGAATATTGCATATATCCAAATTTAATACAGCTTTATAAGCCATCTTATCTGATTCAGTTTTACATTGATCTTCTTTATATACAACATATTCAATAACATTATCTATATCACTAATATCAGATATTTTTACATAAATTTTACTCATGTTTTCTCCTTATTAATTAAGAGAAAACATAAAACCCAATGGGAAAATGTTTTCCCTTAATTGGGTTATAATATATTAATTACAAATTATAATTCACAAACCCAAACTTTTTTAAAATCGCCTTCAAATTCCTTATGAAAACGGAACATTTTGGTGTTTTTAATCAAGTCAAGGTTTTGATATGTTTTTCCAAAACAAATTACATTATTATTCAATTTTTTGAGTCTTAATCCTAAAGATGCGGATAAACCAAAAAGTGAATAATAATTATCCGGTACTAATCCATTATTCAATTTATTGAAACTTTCCCAATCTAACTGTGCTGCAGGAGATTTTCCAATATTATCAGTTTTAACAGGATTATTTGATGAAGTTTCAATATTTTTATCATTGTTATATATAGGTTGTTTTGTTTCGGAAGGTATTTTTGTTTCGGAAATTGCTTCGGAAGGTCTTTTTGTTTCAGAAGGTATTGCTCGAAACTCAGTTTCTTTTTGAAACCTGTCTGGATCAAGTTTATCAGTTGGAATATTAAACGATTTTAGGAGAAAATATTTTTCTCCATAAGTACAGGCTTTCCCAACTCCTTTTTCAGAATCATCCAGCCCTTGTGCGTAAAATTCTGAAACATCTTGCTCTTCTGGATTATCAGCATTAATCCATGTATATCTAAGTGTTACACACGTAAGATTCCAAATATTCCCATTTGATCTTACTTTTTCATGAACCTCAGCGTTAATGATTTCTGTTTTTAGATAAACATTATGTTTATCCAAATTTTGTCTTATCGCTCCAAGTACTTGAGAAGAAGAAACGTAATTGAATCTATCTCCTTTGTTTCCCTTCTGTAAATACTTTACTGATTCACGAACTTTTATAAGTTTTTGATATAAATTTAATTGATTCATTATTAATTCTCCTTTTGTTAGCCAAAGGAAGAATTAATATGATCCACAAAGGGATAAATATTATTCTCCCTTTGGGATAAAATTTAGAGTTATATGCGCTATTGCGCTCTAATGTATGAAAATTTTGTATCTTTTAAATATTTTTCATACAAATCAGGATTTTCTTCTTTGAACTTTGCTTCGTCAAATGTTCGTTTTTTAACATCTATACGCTTTAAAACAATCTCTTGACCATCAATATTACAAGAACCATATTTAAATTGACTCAATGCTTCTTTGATGGCTCTTTGAGAAGTTGCTTTTAATTCTTTTCCTATTTTTTCATCAACTTGACCTGTCAAAAAATCTTGAATTGTTTCATATAAATATGTTAAATCCACTATTTTCTCATTAGTTGAATAAAAATAGGTAGGACATTCAGTTCTGAAATGGCAATAATTACATAAAGGTGATTGAATTGCTTCAAGTCCTTCATGATTTTTGTTTTCTACTGCATTAAATATTTGTTGCGCTCTATCTATAAGTTTTTTAAAGTAAATTTCATCATATACAATTGAATTATATATTTTGAAAGTACCATTACTTATATCTATTGCAACTATACATCCTTTAACATTTTTGTCAGGATTATTTAATTTTGCAAGTCCCATCTGATAATGTAATTGGTCTACCCAATTGTCATATGGTTTTGAAGGTAAAGGAGCATTATTCCCAACACTCTTTACTTCCATCACACCAAGATCGTGTTTACCTGCAAATTCAAAATCACAATGAGCTTTAATATATGAATATTCAGGATGAACATACATAACCTGATATTTCACATTTGTGCAATCTTGGAGTGCTTGCTTTAAAATTTCTTCAACCATATCTCCACGTCTTAATACAAATAATTGAGACAGAGTTTTAGGTTGATCACCTTTTGTCTTTTGGTAATATGATTTTAATGGACATCCTAAATCGGATGATCCTACATATTTCCGCCTATCACCTAATTCTTGCTTAGGCATAGAAAGACTTTTTGTTAACAATTGATATAATTGATTAGACATAATTTTACCTTTCATTAATATGAAGGAAAATAATTGTCTAATCCAATTCAGGATAAACATTATTATCCTTCATGGATTTAAATTATATAATTGATTAATTTGTTTAGCCTTACAGCCGTAGCACGCTAACGCAGGTTTCAAAAGATACTAAATGTTTAGTTATCTTTTGCACCTAATTTTTTATCAACAATTTCAAAGAACAAAAGAGAATTGCCAGCTTTCAAGTCCAACATATATATAATTATATGTTTTCTCTAATCAGACATTTTTTATATAGTGTCTGGCTCACTTAATCTATAACCACAATGTGGTTAAAGATAAAAATTGTATTAATTTTTAACTAGCAATATTTTTTTATATTGTCAATTATTATTCATAATTTTTATCCAAACTAAATTGAATTTCATCACTTGCACCCATGTCATCAGATATCATAATATATCCAGTTGTACAATCTTCCGGTATATAAAATGTTTTCTTATACCCTCTTGTATATTTTTTTCCACATACATCCATTATATGATATTTAACTTTACCTTCAGAATCTTCAACAGTAAATTTAATTTTATTGTAAGTTTTTCTCCTATAAATAAAAGGTTTTTGTTCAATATCCGTTATTTTAGGAGGATTGTTTATTACTTCAATTTGATAATCATTTTCATATAATACATTATTTGTTTCATCATATACATTTAATTTAGCAATATAAATGCCAGGAAAATCAAATTTATACGTCATTCTTTTTATTTTATTTTCCCATGAATTAAGAATGTTATTATTATCATACAAAGTTAATGACCAATTATATCCATAC
>Ga0272440_1003060_pt1 | contig 12668 bp, 7 predicted proteins | sample SSMMMBAug17_FD_192440 | JGI IMG/M metagenome (GOLD analysis project Ga0272440, IMG submission 192440) | Marine sediment archaeal communities from Little Sippewissett salt marsh, Falmouth, MA, United States - SSM-MMB-Aug17 | ecosystem: Environmental > Aquatic > Marine > Wetlands > Sediment ...
ATTGACCGCTTTCATTATACTGATATGTAATTTTTTGATCATTACTGGAAACAACAGCAATGTCCCCCGAGTGTGCACCTTCAATTTCATTCATTTTGTCAACAGAAGCAACCTTAAAAATGTGTTGCAATGGAACTTCATGGGCTGATTTAAGGCTTACAAGGTTAATTCTTCCGGCATTGGCATACAGGGTTTCTGGATTGATGCGATCATTGGCATCATCATAATAGTAGCTGCCCTGCTTAAATTCGATATCACCGCCAATTAAAGAAATTGTTTGCTCTGCATTCACTGACAATCCTGGTGTAAATAATTCAGGATCGTAATCACCAGCAGGATCATATTCACCAAGACCTTGAATTACAATGCTGCCATACGACTCTTTATTAATAAAGCCGAAAGCTGCGGGATGATCCATAAATATATTGGTGGTTTCACTTGTTGTTTCAAATCTATTCTCTGCGTCATTTCCTTGTATATAATGGGCTGTACTCACGTGGAATGATCCGGGAATATTTAGATTGGCATGCGGTCCGAATATAACACCTGCTGAATTCAATAAATAGAAATTTTGAAAATCCGATTGAATTATCCCATCAATGAACGATTTTTCTCCGCCGATTACCCGACTGATCACATTTTGTATATTATCGTTTTCACTTATGAAATGGGCTGTTTGTCCTTGATCAATTCCAAAGGTATTAAAAGTGTGAAATAGGTTGACACCACTTTCCTGCCCAAAACTATGCTCAATTTTTATCGTATTGTTATCTTCAATGGGTAACGCCTCAGGCTGATTTGTTACATGGATTTTAGATGGATTATCAGCATGAACAATTGATATACATATAATAGAAAATAAAACATTGAATATAAACGAGATAATGCTTTTTTTCATTTCGACGACTCCTCTTTTTCAATTATTATGAAAGCATAAAATTATAAAAAAGTATTCATTTTTGTTTTATCGGGCAGTAAACTACTTCTTCCATACATATGTATGTACATCACCTAAATTCAAGTTCATAAACATAACTTTATCAGGAAAAAATGTGGCTAAAGGTGTATTCAAAGTAAGGTAGACAGGTGGTTCCCTCTAGATTGGGGCCAAAGCAGTTTTTTTTATTCGATTCGCCTAGGCCCCGGCTTCAATTTCAACTTTTCCCTTTTTACCATTTTTATTCTGTTTTTTATTCAGCAGGCTCGACTTAATCTTCCTGGTACGAGATTTTTTAGCAAACATTACCACAAGAACAGTAATACCGATTATAGTGGAGCCAATAACAGTCAGTACTGTAAAAAGATTTGTTTTTTCAAGAACATAAACGTAATAAAGAATAAAGCTGATCAAGATAACAATTAATGGATGAACAACCCGACCCACCATAGAAAAGAACCATATTTTTTTCCATGCTTCTCGTTTAATTTCATCTGTTGCTGTTGCAGGTTCTGTTCGTTTCCATTGTGTGAAGATTAAAACCGAAGCCAATACAGATAAAGATGCAAGGCCATATACTGTAAAAAATGCATGCTCAATTGCCAAAATATAACCCACAGGGATCTCTTGAGAGAGCTTGATGTGTGAAAATGCTGTTGTCAACAATGTGCTCATTCCAATTGAAATACGAATGGGAAATACATCAGGAGGGATGTAATAAGTAACATAAGATATCATAATCATAACAAAAATCAAAATTAAGTTTTTAATCAAAAAGCTCACAATTCTACGTTTTATTTGAATTTGCGCGTTAAATTGAGAATATTTAATTGAATTTCTAGAATTGAAAAATTTAGGTACACCCAATGTTGAGTTATTGGTAATAATGTTTTGGAAAAACATGACACTATCTGTGGACCAACTACTAAGGGCGCTAAATGTTCGTTTTTTGTTGGATTTTAGGCGCATACCCAATAAATCAGAAATATAGATCAATTTATCACGGGTTTGTTTAACATGTCTGAATTGAATTCTTAATGTTTGCTTGTCAAATGGATATTCATGAAAATGAAAATTAACCTTGAATGGTGCTTTTAAGCGATATGCGCGCGTTGTTAAATCGCCGGTTCGCTCTTCAATAACAGGTCGGCCTAAAGATAATGGATCAACCGAATTGACAAATTCAATATTACTATCATCAAATTCCCCCTCAAATCTGAACCACAAATAACAGTCGATCACGCAACTTGAATTCTTCACAGAAAGATCACTGATAGAGTTGATATCAATACCTGTGTATACCAGTTTGGTTTTATTCATGAACTTGCCATCAATCAAAATGATGTTCCCTTCAAGAATTTCTTTAAGCATATTATCAACAGTATTGAGATCAGTAATTAATTGATATTGTGTCAATGTAGAGATTAATCGTTGATTTTTATAAACACCCACTGCGAGGGGTTTGTCATAATCCCCATCAACATTAAAATGAATATTTCCATTGACCCCTTCATAACCATTTTCAGGACTGGTCATTCCAGACAAAAATTCTCTGATACGATATCGATCCCTTTGGATCTGTTTTTTTTCACCACTGATACCTGAATTCTGTATCGCATGAATTGCAACAGACATGGCATCATAATAACCTGCAGTAACCCATGAAGGTTCTTCTTTGTATTTTGAAACAAAATTATGACGAAATACCTGGGCTTTCTCATTGGCAATATCAATTATAAAGGGTGAAATGGTATAAATTCCATTTGAATAGTAGCCTGGTATTAATTTTTCTTGAGGATACTCTCGCAAATATTTAATAAACGCTTCCCCGCCAAAGGCATCAGGCCCAATAATGGAATATGTCGTTCCAGGGTACTTTAACGATGTTATAAGTTTAACGCCTTCTCCTGAATGCGTTGCAACAAAAATCATTCCGGGATCATCCATTGCACGAAGTTCTCGGGTAATTCGTTCAAGATCATCATCAAGAGTAGGAGCGGTATGGTCAAAGGACCATTTCTTTTTAATGTTCATACCCAATCGTCCGGCAGAGTTTTCAAAGCTCTCCATGAGTGTGACCCCATAGCTGTCTTCATCATAAATGATTGAAGCGGCTTCTTTTCGCAATGTTTTATTCACATAATTTGCAATAAAACTGCCCTGGAAGCTGTTTGTGGGGATAATTCTAAAGTACCAATCATTTTCAAGGGTGACATTATCTGAAGTTGCAGAAGCGGTAATTGCTGCCAGTTTTTTCTTTTTGTAAATTTGTCCTGCAGCATAGGATACTGAGCTGAAATAATGCCCCAGAACAATGACTGCTTTGCCATCATCTGACATTTTTTCTGCAAGTTCAGCAACATTTTTGCTATCATTTTTATCATCCTGTACAATCAATTTAATTCTGAATTTATCCAGACCACCTTCATCTTTGAGCTCTTTCAGGCGAAGATTAATCCCTTTCAACATGGCTTTGCCATAAGCGCGGCCTTTTCCACTCATAGGACCCATTACGCCGACATATATGGTTTTTTTATCACCTTGAATCAAAGACGATCCGAAATAAAGGATAAAAACCGCAATGAAAATACCGACAATTAAATAAATGCGTTTTTTATTATTTTTTTTCATGGGGTATCTCAATCATTGTTATGTTTGAACAAACAGTCAGGTTTTTCCTGACTACACAGTCATTTAACTCAATTGATTTGAGCAGTGACTATTATCTTCATTGTTTTTTATGTAACTATCTATGGCGTGTCGCCAAAATTGCAGGTGCATGCAATGTTTATCAATTTTTTGAACCCGGATGTATGATATTTTTGGTCCAGCAATATTGGTTACACGCAAATCTCAGTATAATTTTTTATGAATGCTTATTCCATTTCAGGATCAGTTTTAGATATTGACCAGTTTCGTATATGTTGTCCACCCATTGCCATATGATACCACCCCTTAATACATCTTTTTACCAGATAGGGTGCTGTATAAAAATATAGTGGAATAATGGCTGTTTCCTCTTCGCAGAGAATTTGTTCAGCACGTTTATATATTTGACGTCGTTCTTCTTGATCATTTATTGATTTTGCTCTATCCATGAGCCTGGCGAATTCTTCGTTTTTCCATCCAATATAATTTGCAGATTTAACTGGATGAAAAACATCATTCAGCCAATTATTGGCATCCGGATAATCCGCACACCATCCCAATCTAAAAATATGGGGTGTTTTTGGTTGTTCAATGGAATCAACATAAGCCGTCCATTCTTTATTTTTAATAATGATATCAACATTCAAGTAATATTTGACACAGGTTTGTACTGCTTTTGCGATCATGGAATTATCTTCTGAAGTGTTGTGCATCAAAATAATTTCGGGCATGCCCTTACCATTAGGATATCCGGCTTCTGCCAGCCATTTACGTGCTTGTTTGGGATTAAAACTGACGCCCATACCTTCAGAAATAGGGACCGAACCAAAAATTGGGGGCCGCGTAAATGTCGTTGCCGGATCTTGATCGGCTTTGGTAATCACCTCAATCAGTAAACGTCTGTCAATGGCTGCTGAAATCGCTTTTCGAACAAGATGATTATCCACAGGCGGCCGCAGTGTGTTGTATCCAAAATAATAGGTGCAAAAACTTGGTTCGTTGGAATATTCTTTTCTTAATTTGGGATCAATTTTGATCCGCGGTATTTCAGTAAGGGGTATTCTCATGTACTCACCACCAACGATATCCAATTCGTTGTTTTCATACATAACTAATCCCACAGAACTCTCTGGGATAATGATATAATGGACTTCAGGAATACTAACATTTTGAACATCATAATAGTGTGGATTTTTTTTCAGGATCATGACCTTGCCTTTTTTCCAATCAGAAAGCATGTAGGATCCATTGGTTTGGATTTTTTGATAATCCGTCCAGGAATCCCCATACTGTTCAATACATTTTTGGGGTAAAGGTCTATAAATCCAGAGTCCAACCATAGCTGGGAAGAATGCCGCAGCATTTTTTAAGGTAAATTCAACAACTTTATTATTTATCGCACGCACACCGATTTTGGAAATATCTTTCATTTCTCCGCTCATGATGGCATCAGCATTTTTTAAAATACTGAACATATAGGAATAGGGACAATTTGTTTGCGGATTAATATTTCGCTGAATCGCCCAAACAATATCATGAGCAGTTACTGGATCGCCATTGGTCCAGTTTGCATTTTTTCTCAGGTTAAATTGATACACAGTACCATCTTCATTTACAGTCCAGGACTCGGCCAATTCAGGCGTTACTTTATACGATGTTGGATCGTAATCTGTCAGGCCTAAGAACAGTTGTTCTGTGATTTCGATGGATGCCATATCCACAGTCAGACCAGGGTCTATGGTTGGAATGACACCTTCAATGGGGATGCGAATATGATCTGGACGCGTCTTTTTTTGCACATCTTCTTCAAAGTCAAAACCAAAGTCCTGTGATTCATCCCTGTTGTCACAGGAAGCGCAAAAAAATATTGCTGCTATGACAAGCCCACATATAATTATTTGTTTCGTTTTCATTTTTGATTCTCAGATTTAAATATGTTTTATAATATGGCTATTGTAGAAAACTATATGCAAATATAGATTTTCTAAAGTTAATAGCAAAAACTGATAAAAAATCAATAAAACTATAATACCAGTTCGTTTTGTCGGATACAAGCCTTTTTCTGTAATTGAAAAAAAAAATTTAATATAAGTCCACTGTTTGCTTTTCTAAAAAAAAAGCAAGTAACATGCCATTATCTTTACTGAGTGTAACCAAAATAGCCGGTGAATACAATTTGGTCATCATTTTTTTGAACCAGGATTACACAGAAGAAGATGAATAAGATGATTAAAAGACAGTGTTTATTTCATCTTATTCATCTTTTTCAGCGTAATCCTGGTTCAAAAAATGGTGAGTGATAATTTAAATTCCGGCCATTTTGGTTACAGTCATCATTACTTGAGGTGAGGAAGTATGTATATCAAATCCTTAGGGTAATTTCAATGTTTTCACCTGTCCTGGCCGACCAGAAACTTTGACCGGCTCATCGTTTAAATAAATTTCAAGACCTGTTGCATTACCCAAAAGGAGCTGAAATTCATTCGCCGCCTCTTTGCTTAGTATATCACCAGGCTTAAGCATGAACTCATTGGGGGGTTGATCATCAACAGTAATTTTTAACCATGTCTTTTCAATTGCCTTTAATCGTAATGAGTATTTGTCGTTTATTTTATTCGCTTTGTGTGTTTTTTGGGGTGTGGCTTCAGTATCAGGCTGTGATGCATGCTCTATGGACTTAACCGTTTTTGAAATCGGATGATGTTCGGTAAAGGTGACAGGTTTATTGTGATATGAAAAATCCACATTGTTATCCAATTCACCAAAAAGCACATCTTTTTGAGGGGGCTGCGCTTTATTCTCAGGAGATAATTGTTTCTTTACTGATGGTACAATCATAATGATTAAACAGATTACCAGTATAATAACAACACTGACCGCCAAAAGTTGTGGCGAAATCGTTCGTCTCACAAAACCACCTTTGGGCGGCTGGACATTTTTTTTCGCAGCAGCGGTTTGGAATTTTTGAATGACTGGCTCCGGGTCCAGTTTAAGGGCCTGGGCATAGGATTTTAGAAAACTGACCACAAATAAATCTGATGAAGATATGCGGTCAAACTGGTCACTTTCAATATATTCCAAAATATTCGGTCTTATTTTGGTGACTTGAAAGATATCATTCAAATCCAGGCCTTGTTTTTCACGTTCAGATCGTAAAAAATTACCTATGGAACCATTGGAAAATAAATTTGATTGATCGTTCATAATCTCTCTTTTTTACAATTTACTCGATCTTGCCGAGATAATTTAATTGTTTTCGTGTTTTTGCGCTATAATATCATTTACAAACACTATGGATTGCTCTGAAAATAACTTTCCCATTATTGATATGGTTCGTTTTGAGATAATTGTACTGTAGAGACGTAGCATGCTGCGTCTCTACACGACCTTTTTTTTGGGACGATCATGAAAAATGAGCATGTTATTTTCCGAGCATTCCTATGGAATACTTGAAAAAAAGTTTTCCAATTTGAATATTTTAATCAATAATTTTTATATGGGATTTTTTTTTTAAATCATCCATCCAGGCATGGTATCGTTGTTCCATTTTTGTTTGATACAATATTTTTTTTATATCTGGGGATGCTTCTTCCAAAGCTTTCCCCCCCTCCTGTGTGATGTTTTCAACATATAAAATTTGAAGTCCCTGGTCTGTTTTCAAGACCAAAGACGTTTCACCTACCTGTAAGTCTTTGATTGCATCCTGGATCTGTAATGACAATTGATCCAGTGCATAACTGCCTAAAAGCCCACCATTTTCATTAAAGGGAGGCTCTGAATATTGTTTGGCCAATTCCTCAAAGGCACGTCCAGACTTAAACGCTTCTAATGCTTTATTCATTTCCTCGTGTGCCTGCTCGGACACCAGACGTTTAATAATGGTTCTCAAGTGAAACGTGGTTTTAGACTGATAGTCTTCCAAATGACTGTCATAATACGCCTTGATATCAACATCTGTAATAACCACCTTTGATTGTACCATAATGCCAACCAATTGCGATTGAATTTTTTGTTTTCGAATATGTTCACGATATTCTGTAATGCTTGAGCCCTGCATTTCAAGGATTTGATCAAATTCATCTTCTGTATAATTATGACGTTGTCTGACGTCATTGATGGCATTATCAATTTCTTTATCATCAATTTCAATTTGAAATGATTTGGCCTGCTGTTCTGTAAGCGCTTCCTTAATTAAGGTATCCAAAACCTGCGTGTTTAAATTTGATAAGAGTTCCCGCTGTTGTTCAGGCGCATAATCCGATGCACGTATTTGCATGGCGAGTTTTGCATATGTTTTATTAAATTCAGATAAGGTCACGATATCATTATTGACCACAGCCAAAATCCGATCGACCAGTTCTGCGGATGATGTTTGGGTCAAGCATATTATCAAAAGTCCAATAACAATCTTTAATTTCATGCGTTAGATTTCCCATCAAAACTTACATGTAAATCATATCGTTCTTTCAACCCCTTAATCCATTCAGGATAGGCGTTTTCAATCTTTTCCTTTAACAGAAAAGACTCGATTTCTTGACGATTTGTGGTTACCCTGACACGTTCATTCTTTAGCGGATGATCTCCAATCGGTGAGATCGATTGTTTGGGATAGCGCTGATGAAAGGCTTCAATATCAGACTGACTTACTTTAATATCTTTTTGTAGATCTGTTTCTATGGTTTTTTCAATAATGAGTCTCTTTTTTAATCGTAATTTCCACAAACTAAAGGGGATTGCCTGCTCCAACAACATATCTTCAAAAGTGTCTTTTGGGTAATCTTTTTTAATATTCATGACAGCCGTTTCCAATTCACTGTCAGTAACCGAAATGCCCATTTCTCGGGCACGTTCCATGATCAAGACCTCTTCTATCAACTCAGCGAGGACCTTTTCTCGTAATTGCATTTTCTTTTTATCTGACAGTTGGTTTGGATAAGCTGTTTTGGCAATTTCGAGCACTTGATCAAGATATTCACTTGTAATCACACTCTTTCCAGCTCGAATAAGGACCTGATCATTCTCAGGAAGCTGCCCACAGGCTGCGGTGAACCCCATTATGATGATTGGTACACCATTTTGAAACAGCCAATGTATTATATTATAAAATGGTTTCATATTTATCACAATGCCCCGATAAAAAAATATTTTAAATTTGAATAATTAATTAACACGCCGCCCAATTTCTTTCAAGATATTTTTTGCCTGAACGCGCATGCCTTTATCAGAATCAAACATGATAACAAGCCCATTATCTTTTATCAATTGAAATTTTTTCGGATATTTTAGAGTCCATTCCAGTAATCCTTGGGGATTTTTTTGGTAATCTGGATGACTATAAACAGTCAGGCGATCGTTTCCAAAATCCACACGTTTAAGACCTGCGGCTTTGGCCAAAGCCTTGATTACAATTTTTGCCAACAAATTTTTAACCTCAGCAGGCAGCTTACCATATCGGTCAATCAATTCTTTTTGAAGATCCGCGATTTGTTGCAGTTTTGTCATTTTGGATAACCGACGATAAATAAGCAAACGTTGATCAATATCTGTAATATAATATTCAGGAATAAAAACTGACCAGGGCACATTAATTTCCGGGTCCAGTGGGGGTAGCGCGGATTGGCCTTTTTGTTCCTGGACCGCCTGTTCGATCAATTCCAAAAACATTTCATAACCCACTGCTGCAATATGTCCGGATTGTTCAGCACCTAAAATGGCTCCGCCTCCGCGAATTTGAAGGTCACTCATTGCCAGTTTAAAGCCTTCGCCCAAATCGCTGTTTTCTAAAAGCACTTTCATACGTTTCATTGCAACATTTTTCAATTGCGATTCTGGCGGCACAAAGAGAAAGGCAAATGCCTCCTCTCCACTGCGTCCCACACGTCCTCTTAATTGATATATCTGGGATAGACCAAATCGGTCAGCATGATTGATAAAAATGGTATTGGCAGCAGGGATATCAATTCCCGATTCAATAATTGTTGTGCAGACAATCATGTCAATTTTATTTTTGATAAAATCTACCATAACCGGTTCCAGTTCTGATTTATTCATGCGCCCATGGGCAACTGCCAGGCGCACTTCAGGAACCAGACTTTGCAAATGTGATGCAATGGAAAAAATGGTATTTATATTGTTGTGAACAAAGAATATTTGTCCCTGTCGCGCCATTTCTTTACGAATGGCCTGTGCAATGACAATGCCATCATATTGGGTCACATAGGTTGTGATGGGTTGACGTGCTTCTGGAGGGGTTGAGATAATACTGATATCCCGAATGCCCATTAAAGATAGATGCAGGGTGCGGGGAATGGGGGTTGCTGTAAGTGCTAAAACATCCATTGTTTTGCGAAAGCGTTTAATTTTTTCTTTATGACGAACGCCGAATCGCTGTTCTTCATCAATGATTAACAGGCCAATATCTTTAAATTGAATATCTTTTTGAAGTATCCGATGGGTGCCTATTACAATGTCTACACGACCTTCTGCAATATCCTGTACAATGAGACGCTGCTGTTTCGTTGTTTTGAAGCGGCTGAGACCTTCCACACGAACAGGATAGTGTTCAAAGCGATGCTGAAAAGTTGCCAGATGCTGCTCGCAAAGAATGGTGGTTGGCACCAGCATGGCCACTTGTTTGCCATCGTTGACTGCTTTGAATGAAGCCCTCAAAGCCACTTCAGTTTTACCATATCCAACATCACCACATATCAAGCGATCCATTGGGGTATCTTGCTCCATATCTTTCAAAACCTGGTCTATGGCTTTGAGTTGATCGGGCGTTTCTTCATATTCAAATTTAGCTTCAAAATCCTGATACATCATATCGTCCGGAGAAAAAGCAAACCCTTTATTGACTTTTCGGGCAGCATATAAATCCAGCAATTCTTTTGCCATTTTTTCTGCGGATTTTTTCACTTTCTGCTTGACTTTTTCCCAGGACTTGCCGCCCATTTTGTCCAATCTGGGCGCGACACCTTCAACACCCATATATTTTTGAATCATGTCCAAACGATCAACCGGCAAATACAGTCGATCTCCATCCTGATAGGTGAGTAAGATGAAATCATTTTCAATGCCATTATGCCCTAATTTAATCAGTCCCTGGTATTGACCGATTCCATGCTCAATATGGACGACCAGATCATCTTTGTTTAAATCTTGAAAAGAGATCAGCTCTGTTTGAACCTTGGACTGCGTAGTTTTACGACGTCTTTTTTTAGGGCCAAATATTTCATCCTCAGATGCAATGGCCAGTCGTGCTTCATCCCAAACAAAACCAGAGGAAATTTGTCCCAGGCAAATATATACATTGCCATGACTGCGGTTTATGTCAGGAATGACTTCAGTCAGAAAAAAATGAACGCCATAAGGTTTGAGTAAGGCTTCCAAACGTTTGCCTTGATTTTTACTTCGACAAAGAAGCAGGGTCATACAGTGATTTGCTTGCTGTTCTCCAATCCATTCCACTAAAGGCTGAAGCAAATGGTCTTTATCGCGCTGTTCTTTCATCTGGCTTTTGAGATCTAAATTGTCGGCGATGGTAAATGGAATATGGTTTGTATTTTCAATCTGAGGTTCGGACTGGATTTCATTGACCATTAAAAAATGTCTTGAGGTGATATTCTCAACAATGTCGGACCAGGATTGAAAAATTTTGTCGGGCGCCACACACAGGCGCTTTTCATCTGTTGCAGAAATGAAATTTTGTTCGGCATGGTAGAAGGCGTCGGTGGCTTCACGTTCCAAACTTGATGGTGAATTGAGGATAAACAGGGTATTTAAGTCAATGTAATCAAACAAAAGATTCATTTCATCGTATACAAATGAAATGAGTCCATCAAGCACTGAAAAATTCTTTTCTTCCTTAATCTGATCCACCCAGCTCCGAATTTTTGATGGTGAAACGCCCATCCGCGCAGCGTGTTGTCGAATTTTGTGCAGTAAAATTGTTTCTTTTTCAGGATATACAATGCTTTCACGCGCAGGAACAATGGTTGCTTCAGTAATTGTCCGAATGGTTCGCTGAGATTTGTGAGAAAAAAATCGCAAGGAATCAATTGTTTCTCCAAACCATTCCACCCGAATGGGATGATCGTAGAGTGTTGAAAAAACATCCAAAATGCCACCCCGAACACAAAAATCTCCAGGTTCTTCAACAATCAGTTCGTGGGAGTAACCTCCTGCAACGAGCCTGTTGATTAAATCTTCACGATGGATATCCTCTCCCTGAATAATCAATTCTGCATATGCTGCCAATGTATTTTTGGGAATGATATATTGTGATAACGCCTCAGCAGTGGTGATCATAATTGGATTTGTATTACCGGCAATGAGGTCATATAGAATTCGAATACGACGCGCCGCATTTTTGTTTTGGTAGCTCATAAAATCGGATGGAAGTGCGGGGTTTGCGGGAAAATGATAGCATGGTATCGTATTATTCCCCAAAAAAAACGTGATATCATCCATCAGGTTTTCAGCCTGACGCTCTGTTGGAACGATAACGACAATGCACTGTTTGTTTACCTGATATATTCGGGTAATCAGCATTGCCAGGGATGCTCCTGACAGTCCGGTGCATGAGATATTGTTTTTTGCTTTAAGTTGTTTCAGTAATGTTTTGATTGAATTCATTTTTATTTGAAGTACTCAATTTTTTTTGTATTGTTGCATTTTTTTTTGAATATGGCAAGGATAAGTTTAAATAATAAATAGGTTTGATTTCGATTTTTATCTGAAGGACGACGATAAGGTTCGCCCCTCTACTGCATGTTATTGTGAATACATTCCTTAGGAATGCTCGAAAAATAAGTTCCTCATTTTCTTATTTGCCAGCCCGCTGTAGGGGCGAACCTTATGTTCGCCCTCGAACGAATAACGCATTCGTTCCAATGTACGATGGGCGAACATAAGGTTCGCAACTACATTGGACTTGTAAATAAGAAAATGAGGAACTTATTATTCAAGCATTCCTTAGAATCTGATTATATCGAATGAGTGTAACCAAAATAGCCGGTAAGGAATGCTCGAAAAATAAATTCCTCATTTACTTATGTGCCAAGAACGTGTAGGGGCGAACCTT
>Ga0272440_1003061_pt1 | contig 12665 bp, 6 predicted proteins | sample SSMMMBAug17_FD_192440 | JGI IMG/M metagenome (GOLD analysis project Ga0272440, IMG submission 192440) | Marine sediment archaeal communities from Little Sippewissett salt marsh, Falmouth, MA, United States - SSM-MMB-Aug17 | ecosystem: Environmental > Aquatic > Marine > Wetlands > Sediment ...
AATGTAGGGGCGAACCTTGTGTTCGCCCATCGTACATAGGAACGAATGCGTTATTCGTTCGAGGGCGAACACAAGGTTCGCCCCTACATCGGGCTGGCAAATAAGAAAATGAGGAACTTATTTTTCAAGGATTCGAACCTTATGTTCGCCCATCGTACATAGGAACGAATGCGTTATTCGTTCGAGGGCGAACATAAGGTTCGCCCCTACATTCGAAAAGTAGATTTTCCAATCCGACCATTCGTAAAAGTCTGAGCAGTTCGACTTGTCGGACTGACGCAAATGGGGCAGTTATTTTCAGAACATTCCAAAATATTTTTTGGAATCATAATCAAATTCTTATTGCGTCTTATTGCAAAATATGATTAATTAAAAAGTTTAAAACATAAGTTTTGTTATGAAAAAAGTAACCATTAAATATATAAGTGGAGGAATCATACGTTGCATTATCTGTTTTTCATTATTTTAAGTCTTAGTGTAGGATGTCAGGCGATATTGGCACCTGCACCTGACAGTCAAGATATGACGATCTATGAATATGAAGATACTGAGCCTGACAATGATCCAGATAAAAATTATGCCCAATATACCGATAATTTATCTCACAATTCAGATTATACGAATGAATCACCATTAAAAGGGCAAGATAATTATCCCATGGAGATGAATATTCAAGAGCCATTTCCAGAACCTCAATCAAAACAAATCCCCCTTGCACAGACACCCTCATTTACTGAATATCCGGGAATTTCACAGGATCAAAAATATTTGGATGAGGCCCTTGAATTTTGTGAGGCAAGTCAAGAATACTGGCAAAAAGGGGAGCTTGATCATGCGATAGATGCACTTGATCAGGCCTATAAATTGATTTTGAATATCAATACAGATGACCCCGCACTTTTTCAGCAAAAAGAAGATTTGCGGTTTATGATATCCAAACGAATATTAGAAATTTACGCATCTAGAAATATTGTAGTAACCGGAACACATGAAGCGATCCCCATTATTCTAAATGAACATGTCAGGCGGGAAATAAAGCGTTTTACCGGCGTAGAACGTGCTTTTTTCAGGGCTTCATATCGACGATCCGGAATATATCGGCCCATGATTGTCAGAGAACTTAAAAAAGCGGGATTACCTGAAGCGCTTTCATGGCTTCCTTTGATCGAAAGCGGATTCAAAGTAAAGGCCTTGTCGAAATCTCGGGCACTAGGTCTTTGGCAATTTATTCCATCCACTGGATACAAGTTTGGATTGAAACGAACACGTTTTATTGATGAACGAATGGACCCCTATAAATCCACTATGGCAGCAATTGCATATTTAAAAGAACTTCATCGGATTTTTGGAGACTGGACAACTGTGCTTGCTGCGTATAATTGTGGTGAAGGCCGAGTTCTGAGAAAAATTCAGCGACAGAATATAAAATATCTGGATAATTTCTGGGATCTCTATGATCGACTTCCCCGAGAAACTGCACGTTATGTACCCAGATATCTGGCAACGTTGTATATCATCAATCATATGAAACAGTGTGGATTTAATCCGCAAAATCTGGAAAAACCACCACCCATTGAGGAGATCTCTGTAAACAGGCAAGTCCATTTAAAAAATATTGCTTCATCTATTAATGTACCCGCAAAAACAATGTATCATTTAAATCCTGAATTACGCTATCGAATATTGCCGCCTGATACTTATGTGTTAAAAGTACCTCTAGGAAAAAAGCAGCAGCTTCTTTCACATATTGATAAGATTTCTATTGCAGGTTTATCAAGAAGGTCAAGAATTTCATATCATCGTGTGCGCAGTGGTGAGACACTCTCAAATATTGCAAAGCGGTATGGTGTTAAAATAAGGGATATTCGTCATGCCAACCGAATGCGGAATAATAAGATAATTGCCGGAAAAAAATTGAAAATTCCATATGCACGTGTTTCCAAACCGCGATATACAAAAAAGTCGTCAAAAGCATATTATAAGGTTCGTCATGGTGATACGCTTTCGAATATTGCGCAAATGTTTGATGTGAATGTAAATGATCTTAAATCTGTTAATGATATCCGAGGGAGCCGAATCGTTGTCGGAGATCATCTGAAAATTCCAAAAAATACATATGCTCAGCGAAAAGAGAGTAAAACATATCGTCGAACCCAAAAAAATAAATCAAGCCTTATTACTCATTATGTGAAACAAGGCGATTCTCTCTGGAATTTGGCTCGAAAATATGATACGACTACCAAAAATATTGTCCGAATGAACCATCTGACATCCACGCAATTAAAAATCGGTCAACGCTTAAAAATACCGGTCAATAGCAAATATGGATCAAGAAGTCATCATCGCTATCGCGTAAAAAAAGGTGACAGTCCTTTTCAGATTGCAATGAAGCATAATATGACATTGGCTGATTTTTTAAGATTGAACCGACTCAATCCTGGTAGTAAGATTTTTCCGGGACAGATGGTATATGTCGAATAAAAATATTTGCCCTCGTAGCTCAGTGGATAGAGCAAAGGATTCCTAATCCTTGTGCCGCAGGTTCGATTCCTGCCGGGGGCACATTAAAATAAGGTAAATTTTTTGCACGTCACATGTAAAATTTCTGGTTCATAAAAAGGGATGTTCTTGCATTCATGACGTATATGTATTAAGGAATGCTCGAAAAATAAATTCCTCATTTACTTATGTGCCAAGAACGTGTAGGGGCGAACCTTGTGTTCGCCATCGTACATAGGAACGAAAGCGTTATTAGTTCGAGGGCGAACACAAGGTTCGCCCCTACATCGGGCTGGCACATAAGTAAATGGGGAACTTATTTTTCGAGTTTTCCTAAACATTGCAGGCTCGTTTTTTTCAATTGCCTGCCTGAGAAACTTTGAGGTTGTAGTGATGAATTGGATTGCCTGGATCATTCTCATAGCACTGATTGTTGACTATCTGTTAAATATGATTTCAGATGGCCTCAATCTGAAGCATTTGAGCCCTGAAGTACCTGAAGCGTTTCAAGATATTTATGATGCCGAACAGTATGCCCGGTCCCAGGAGTATTTAAAAGTCAATACCCGATTTGAATGGTGGGTGTCTGGATTGGATCTGATACTTATTCTGGCTTTTTGGTTTGGACATGGCTTTGCTTATTTAGATCGTTGGATTCGTTCCTTTGATTTGGGTTCTATCATGTCAGGTTTATTATTTGTCAGTGTTTTGGGCGTAATAAAATTAATTCTATCCTTGCCTTTCACTGTATATTCAACATTTGTTATTGAAGAAAGATTTGGCTTTAATAAGACCACTGTAAAAACCTTTATCGTGGATTTAATGAAGAGCCTGGTTTTATCATTTGTATTAGGTGCACCATTATTGGCAGGCATTTTTTATTTTTTTGAAGTTGCTGGAGCAAATGCCTGGTGGTACTGTTGGTCGGTAGTAACCATATATGTCTTGATTGTTCAGTTTATCGCACCAACTTGGATTATGCCGTGGTTCAATAAATTTACACCCCTTGAACCGGGTGAATTAAAAGATATGATTCTAGATTATGCACGATCTATCCAATTTTCTTTAACAAATATTTTCATCATTGATGGTTCTAAACGATCAAGCAAATCCAATGCTTTTTTTACAGGTTTTGGAAAGAACAAACGAATTGCATTATATGATACGCTTGTAGATCAATTAAGCCACAAAGAACTTGTTAGTGTGCTTGCGCATGAAATGGGGCATTACAAGAAAAAACATATCTGGGTGAATATGGCAATCGGTATTTTATATTCAGGGCTGATGTTTTATTTACTATCCATTTTTATTTCATATGATAGTCTTTTTGATGCATTTTATATGAGTCAACCTTCAGTTTATGCTGGAATGATTTTTTTTGGTATGTTGTTTTCACCAATTGATTTTTTCCTGGGACTTTTTCTGCAAAGTTTGAGCCGATTTAATGAATATCAGGCGGATAATTTTGCAGCGAAAACAACGAACAATCCAAAAGCTCTGATCTCTGCGTTGAAAACACTATCAGTTCATAATTTATCGAATTTAACGCCGCATCCATTTTATGTATTCTTGAATTATTCTCATCCTCCGGTATTGGAGCGCATAAAACGCCTGATATCATTAGAAAAATATTAGAATTTATGGTTGTACATGTTTGACCAAATATATAAAACACAAAAAGATACCTATGTCGTGGGGCGTGAATCTTTTAACAGAAAAATGATGACCCTTTCAGCCAATCCCGATGAAATTGGGGCGTTTTTGTTTGGTCAGCCTTGTATTGGCAAGACATCAGCCTTGCTTGCTTTTTGTGCGGTTTTGAAACAGGAACGTTCACATGTCCCTGTGTATATTGATCCAAAAACACTTGAGAATAAATCTATCAATACAGTGGTTTCCGAAATAATGATTCAATGCGCTACACAAATGGGCATTTGTTTTGAACTATCTGATGATCCTGTAAAAGATTTTACGCAGCGTTTTTTATCAACCATTCATAAGCAGCTAAGAAGTCTTGATAAGCGTCTGATCATTTGTATTGACGAATTTGATTTGCCCCTTAATTCATCTTCAATCATACATCCTTTTTATTTATGGTTAAAAGCGAACCTCATAAATTTTGAAGGTAACATTTTTTTTATCCTAACAGGAGGGCAAAAATCTTCTGATCTAGCCGATCTTTATTTGCCATATTTTACAGGGTTTCAATTATATCATCTTGCACCCATGACTTTAGATGAAACATTAACTTTGGTTCGATATGTTGAAAGGAACAATTCAATTCAATGGCCTGAAAAAATTGTTGCTGCGATCCATAAATTTTCTGGAGGATATCCATTAATAATTGATGCAGTTTGCCGAGAGTTTAGAACGCTTCCATACGCCGCATCTCCTGACCAAACATTTTCAGGTGTGATGATGCGTTATGATAAAACAATGGCATTCATCTGGGAAAAAATGACAATTGCTCAAAAACTGGTCGTAGCCTGTCTTGCAGAAACAGGTCAATGTCTTAGTCTGTGGCAAATAGAGAAGCATCTCAATGAAATACGCAGTTCGTTGTTCTACAATCGTTTAAAAGATGCCATTCAAATGTTGGAAATATGGAAAATTATTTGTCAAAACAATCGGGGATATCAATTAAATTGTGGATTTTTTTCAGCATGGGTTCGCCAAAAATATCCTCTTCAAACTATTCTTAATATTGAGGACGCGACCCCTCTGATAAGTGATTATTTATACCAGGCTGCATCTCATTTATTCCATTCCAATCGCATAAATGATGCACTTATAGTAGGACAACATATCATAAGTATTCATTCTGAACATATTGAAGCCAATCAAATGGTTGCAGATATTTTGATTGATCAAAATCATTGTATTCAGGCACAAAAAATTCTTGAACAACTTTATAAAATTCAACCAGATGCAGCAAAATCGCGATTGATTCATGCCTTGAAAATTCAAGCCAATGCTCTTGAAGCTTTATATGCGTATTCAATTGATGATTATCGGCATTCAATGACCAACGCACATTTAAAAAATATCAAGTTGAGATATGCAGATCCAAAAGATCAGAATAATCATTTGTTGATTGTTTATGAGAAAATCCTTGAACTTGATCCTGATGCACGAGAAATACATGAAAAATACATTCAATTGATATTAAAACATCAAAAAGTAAAAGATTTTCAGAGGAAAATTGCTTATGAAAAGGATATCTTAAGTCATGAGCTCAATGCCTATTTGCTGACTGAAGCGACCAACAAGGTCAAGCAACTTCAAAATCGAATATTATTTTCACAGATATATCTGAAAGCATTGGATGCATTATTGTCCGGCAAAAGCCATGATGCCAGTGATTTATTTCTGCGTGTGGTTTATATGGATGAAAAGTGCAAAGATGCGAGACGATTTTTATATTTAGCCAGAAACTATACCGATAATGTTGAAGCGGCCATTAAGCAATCACATCAAATTAAAAAACGTTCTGAACATGTTATACCTGAGAAACATGAAAAAGAATTTGATGAAGATCAATTATCAGTTGATTTTTCTAGAAAACAGCGAAGCAATATATTGTTATGGTTGTTTTTGATGATATTGGTTATGGTCGCTATTTACGTCATGATGGATGGATCACTGAAATGAAAAAAGAAATTCAAAAAAAAGGCAAAGGAAAGCGTATTTTTTTGATATTTATCCTTTTGATCAGTATCTCTCTGACTTATTTTTACTGCTGTCAAGATGATTACGATAATTTTTTTATGAAAGATGCTTCAATTCGCATTCAAGACCAATCAATGCCTTCAGAACTGGGGTGTCGGATCAAATTAAACTGGCATAAAGGCGCCAGACAATTGTATCATCTCGATTTTGTAAAAATTGACCAGACATATCCATCAGCACTTGAAGGTCAGGTTGAAGATCATGACAATTATGCCCTCCAAATCCATATGGAGATCAGTTGTACATTAAACATTCGGATCTTTGAAAAATTTGAGGATACCATCTATTTGGGCTGTCAGTTATCAAATGTCAACGTTCGTGCTGGAGAATCATCTGATTCACTGTTGCGGGATAATGCACTTGAAGCCCTTTTCAGGCCCTTTTTTTTGATTGAAATGCATGCCAATGGTTTGCCCGAAAAATTCTATTTTCCGCCCCATTTGGATTCTCAAAGCCGGACCTCGTTGTCCGAGATTATATATGCGGTTCAAACAGTGGTACCAACAAATGAAGATCGCGCGCCTATCAGAAAATGGCGCTCCCAGGAGCAACATGCCTTTGGAAAATTTAAAGTTGAATACATGCTTGAACCGCATTCTTGTAATGCCTTGAGTAAACAAAATATCCGATGTACTGTCTTGAATGATCTTGATCAATCCATACTTAAAACAGATAATTTTCAATTTCGGGGAATTATTGAACATTCCAATCATCAAATAACGCTTTCTGGCGATGATGCCTCATGGATTGAATCCTATGCGGGAGAAGAATCATTTGCCATTTTTGTATCTCAACACGCATTATGGTACAGACTGCAAACAAAAATATTGTTAAGCCCTGATCGGCAACAACTCGATCCAAATCTGTTTATTTGGGAAACCCATATGCCTGTTCGTGAAATCATTGATTCTTTTGCCAGTAATGATAATAATAAAAAAAAAGTGTCTCAGACATCAAAAATTAAATTTTCTGAGCGGGTATCCTTAGCCAGCAAACTGGAAATGTTCCAAAAAGATATCCTTGAAAATGCATCGCAAGATGTGATACTAGAGCATATAAACGCCTTTGAACAGTTTTTGACCAAATATCCAGAAGAGGCTGGCTTTATTCCAGATCTGATTAAGAATCTCAATATTGAGGGGCGTACAGCCGAAAGTATTATTTTAATTTTGGAAATGATTGGTCATGAATCGGCACAGAGTGCAATCAGCGATATTTTTCTGGATTACAATCAGGCACCGGATATTCGATTGAAAGCAACTGTTTCTGCGGGTGGAATTGCATCGCCAACCCCAGTTTTAATTGATCGGTTATTTCAATTAATCTCTCAAGAACAGAATCGCAATGATATACAGGGTTTGCGTCGCTCTGATGAAGCCATCCTTTCATTAGGGCTTCTGAACAAGGCTTTATATAAAGATAATAATTCTGTTTCAGCAAACTTTATTCACAATCGACTGATCGGGATGTTGCAAAACAATTCTGATGAACGTCACATGATTGCATGTATTCAAGCGCTGGGTAATGCCACAATGCCAGAAGGTACAGATTATTTGTTGCCATTTATTGATTCAGATGTTCCTTTGATTCGAAAGTCGGCAATTCAGGCGCTTGGAAAAATTGATGTACAATCAAATGATGCAAGGAATTTTTCCGAAAATGATCAAAACCTCAAACCAGAAATTGCACGATCATCATCTCAATCTTTGTCGGGTAATGTTTTAAGCAGGTTCGTTAATCTTTATTATAATGAAAAAGAGCCAGAAATCCGAGAAGAAATTATTAAATCAATTATCAATAGAAACGAACCCCAAGCAAAAGATTTTTTGGATGAAATTTTGCATGAAGAAACAGATGAAAAAATTGTGGATTTAATTCATTCTTATTTTCAAATGAATTGATAATGAAAACGTTGAAAATGCGTCCCCCATTTTGAGTGACGTTCTTTTTTTTCGCAAAGTACGTTCAAATCTTTCGATTTGGACGTTCAAATTCTAAATATTTGGACGTCATTCCATGCAAAAAAGGGAAACAAATTTTTCGAGTATACGAAAAAAACATTTTATAAAACGATAGGAAGAATAATGTCAAAGAAACGTTTAATCAGATTTTTATTATCAGGGATGTTTATTGTTTTTCTAACCCATCAATGGGTGTATGCAGACATTCATGCTGCGTTACTTGGTGATGCGCCATTAAAGAAAAATGATTTTTATAAACAGCTTAAACCGGAACACGAGCATGCGTCAATTGTTAAAAGTATTGTTTATAAATTAAAATATCATCATTATGAAAAAGTAAAACTGGATGATGATTTATCTAAAATTATTTTTGATACATTTTTGTCAGATCTGGATCCTTCACGACTCTATTTTTTAAAATCAGATATTGATATGTTTTCGCCCTATCGTATGCAAATTGATAACATGATGAAAAAATCCGATCTTACCCTTGCATTCAAAATATTTAATCAGTATCAACAACGTGTGATTGAGCGAATGATATTTACATTAAATTATATTGAAAATGATGCCAAAAAAATTGATTTTACGAAAGATGAATATTTTGAAACTGACCGAGAGGAAGCGAACTGGCCCATCTCCACAGGGCAGCAAAACGAACTATGGAGAAAACGTCTGAAAAATGAAATGCTGAATCTGGTTCTTTCTGGAAAAAAAATGGAAGATATTCGTCCCTTGCTGTTAAAAAGGTATCGAAGTCAGCTCAATCGGGCGAGTCAGACTAACAGCGAAGATGCATTCCGTATATATATGAATGCAATGACTCAAGTTTATGACCCTCATACCCAGTATTTTTCTCCCAGTGCATCTGAAAATTTTAATATTCAGATGAGTCTATCCCTTGAAGGTATTGGGGCGGTACTTCAAAGAGAAAATGAATTCACGAAGGTATTACGCCTGGTTCCCGCTGGGCCGGCAGATAAGGCAGGTGAACTTCAGCCCGGGGATCGCATTGTTGGTGTTGGGCAGGGATCTGAAGATGACATTGTTGATGTTATCGGCTGGCGTTTGGATGAAGTTGTCCATTTGATTCGCGGGCCAAAAGGCACTGATGTCTATTTAAGAATTATTCCGGCCAGTGCAACAGATGACCAGACCACCAATGTAATAAAAATTACGCGCGATAAAGTAAAGCTTGAAGAGCAGGCTGCGCATAAAAAAGTAGTGCCAGTTAAGCGAGATGAAAAAACATATTTTGTTGGTGTTATTGATATTCCGACCTTTTATTTAGATTTTAAGGCGTATCATGGCGGGGAGTCGGATTATAAAAGTACATCCAGGGATGTGAACCGCCTGATTGAAGAATTGGAAAAGGAGCATATCTCGGGAATTATTATTGATTTAAGAGATAATGGCGGTGGTGCTTTGCAGGAAGCCAATGCGCTGACCGGTCATTTTATCCGAAAAGGGCCGATTGTTCAGGTTCGTGAAAGTAATGGGCGGGTTACACGCTATTTTGATCGTCATTCAGATATTGTTTATGGCGGCCCCCTTTTGGTAATGATGAACCGCATGAGTGCATCGGCATCTGAAATCTTTTCAGGCGCAATTCAAGACTATCACAGAGGCTTAATCGTTGGTACACAAAGTTTTGGCAAGGGAACAGTTCAATCCTTGCTGGATTTACAGCAAGGACAGTTAAAAATTACCCATGCAAAATTTTATAGAATATCTGGAAAAAGCACTCAATATCAGGGGATTCTTCCAGATATTTCTTTTCCCCCTATCTACAATCCTGAAAAAATTGGAGAAAGCACACTTCCATATGCAATGAAATGCGATTCTATCACGCCTGCTGATTATTCTAAATATGATATTAAGCCGCAAACGATTGTTAAATTACAAAAAAAACATGAAATGCGGATTAAGGATAATGTTGAATTCGAGTACCTGAAAGCCAATCTGAAATTTAGAGAAGAACAACAGGAGAAAACGCGGATTTCCCTGAGTAAAGCCAAACGCAAAAAAGAACGTGACACCATTGATAAATGGAAACTTTCATGGGAAAATAAAAAAAGAGTTGCCAAAGGATTAAAGCCTTTAAAAGAATTGGAAACCAATGATGATGAAGATTTGGAGTCATCGGAGAATGAAAAAGATAAAGATGATGACGAGATTGATGCGATCTTGAGGGAAAGTAGTCAAATTTTAGTGGACTATATCCAGATGATTGAAAAAACAATTGCCAAAAAACAGTAGTGGCTTTATGCGACTGTTACATCGCTATATTTTAAAAGAGACAATTAAATCATTTATGCTTGTTTTGGCAGCTATAGGCATAATCTTTTTTCTTATTGATTTTATTGAGAGAATCGATAATTTTATGGAAACCGATTTGCCTTTTTCCAGGTTTATTGAGTACATGTTGCTAAAAGTTCCATTTATATTAAGTCAGATTCTGCCCATTTGTGTATTATTGGCTGTATTAATCACATTGGGGCTGATGATTAAAAACAATGAAATAATGATTATTAAAGGCAGTGGCATCAGTATTTATTTTTTATTGCAACCTGTTATTTTATTTGGTGTGGCTTCTACAGCCATCATGTTTATGCTCTCCGAGCTAGTGATTCCCCTGACAGCAGATAAAGCAAACTATATATGGTACAAAGAAATCAAAAATCAAAAAGGACACACCTCTCGTGAAAAGAACATATGGATTCGGGGCGATGGGCTGATTGCCAATATCGCTTTTTTTCATCCGGGGAATCAAACTGCGCATGGAATTACGTTATACTTTTTTGATGAAAATTTTAAATTGAGCCGGCGATTGGATGCCAGAAACGCATATTACAAAAATGATCAATGGGTATTTGAAAAATCTGTATATCAATTATTGGAAGATACAGGTGAAACCAAAAAAGTCACCTATCCTGATCAACTCGCCATCTCTCTGGCTTTTAAACCTTCAGATTTGGTGCGGGTTTCAAAAAAATCTGAAGAAATGAGCTATTCAGAACTTAAAGCGTACATTCAAAAGATACGTCAGGAAGGCTATGATGCCACGATTTATCAGGTTGATTTGTATGTAAAAACAGCTTTTCCATTTATTTGTCTGATTATGAGTATCATAGGTTCCGGAACAGCTTTGAAACAAACGAAAATCAGCGGACTGGCTCAACCCATTGTGTTTGGTGTTGTGGCTGCGTTTAGTTACTGGATGATGAATAGTATCAGCATTTCCCTGGGGCACGCCGGACAGTTACCATCTTTATTGGCGGCATGGAGTACCAATATTGTTTTTGGAAGCTTTGGGCTGTTGTCACTTCTGAAAGCTGAAGGCATTCATTAGAAGGATATTTTTCGAAATTCCCTCTGAAAATAAGTTCCCCATTTTTGATATTGTTCGTTTTGAGGTTAATGTACTAGAGATGTCGCATGCGACGTCTCTACACGACCTTATTTTTTTGTACGTTCAAGAAAAATGAGTATGTTATTTTCCGAGCATTCCTTAGGAAATTTTATAACATTACGCGCCTTTTTTTATCACATCTTTTTTTTGCACAATTTCAAAAAAGACGTTCATTATTATAGATTCTTTCAATCATATCGAAATCTTTTAGAAACGCACGGCTCTGCCGCAATTGATTTGGACATTTTCGGGGAATAAAATGTTTAAAGTTTGTTAAATATTAAAAACTATTTGCAAAAATAAATTTTTTCATGTAAAGGTACTAATCATTTTACTTAAATAATAACATCCTTGTTTCATATTGATGGTACAAAAAAGTAAGGCCGCGAAGAGACTTAGCGAACTGCGTCTCTACAGTATATTTACCTCTAGACTAACAATATCAATAATGGGGAAGTTATTTTGGCGTATTCTTAATAGTGATCATCAATGTAATTTTACATGTAAACTGTAAAGGGTTTTTACAGATAGGGCCCGTCGTTGACAGGTATACGAAGATGATAAACGAGAAGATGTAAATATGAATTACAATGTATTATCAAGCAGTTATAGTTGTTTTTCTGAGTAGGCCACCAGGAAATTAGAATCTGGATTATTAATTGCATTATTCATAAAATGAATGATAATTACAAAAATAAAACAAATTTATTCTCTATATTTAACTAAATTATCCATTATGACGAAATAAAAATATTGTACAGTATGAAGATATGTTTAATACCTAACAACCGGAATTGACCATGAAAACTGACTTATCAAAAAAATAAAATAATTATGAATAAACTCAATGGATTGGCCAGAGGTCAATCAAGTGGGTTTTTTTTGTTCATAGAAACTGTAAAACAATATATTAAATAAAATAAAAGGGTTAGGTAAGATTTAAGACCAAATATCACCCAAACAAAGGAGTTGACAAATGAAATTGAAACGAAAACAAACAAGCAGATTCTATCACTGGATCGTCCTGTTTATGTTCATCATAACAGGTATGGTTCCATTGAATG
>Ga0272440_1003062_pt1 | contig 12664 bp, 12 predicted proteins | sample SSMMMBAug17_FD_192440 | JGI IMG/M metagenome (GOLD analysis project Ga0272440, IMG submission 192440) | Marine sediment archaeal communities from Little Sippewissett salt marsh, Falmouth, MA, United States - SSM-MMB-Aug17 | ecosystem: Environmental > Aquatic > Marine > Wetlands > Sediment ...
GTATTGAAAAAAATATTGCCAATTCCATTTTAGTCAAATTAAATCAAATCGGCACGGTAACTGAAACCATGGAAACAATTGAAATGGCAAAACTGGCAGGTTATACAACAGTCATATCTCATCGATCGGGTGAAACTGAAGATACTTTTATTGCGGACCTTGCTGTTGCTGTTAATGCGGGTCAGATAAAAACGGGATCGCTTTCAAGAACTGACAGAGTGTGTAAATATAATCAATTGATTCGTATTCACGAGGCTTTGGGTGATGCGGCAAAATTTTCAACGGCCTTTAAATAAGCGTGATTATCGGAGCAATCTAAAAATGAAAAAATGTATGTATATCATTGGTATGTTAATTATGGCCATTTCTGCAAATGCCTATGTCATGCCTGGCAAGCAAATGATTGAAGAAATGGAAAAGCAATTGGGTTCAACTGAAACATTATCTGTTGTACACTCTTTTATTATGCACAATTTGGAATACAATGACGGCCTACCGCTGGAATTAAAAGAGACTGTAATCTATAAATTTCCTAACGCCATGCATTCCGAGATATTGATGAATGATAAACAAAAGTTACATGTTGTGTCATCCAGGGGCGTGGTGACCATTATTGATAATATCGTTTCTGATGAACCGCATACCACTTTTGATCTGTACAAGTACCTACTGCTCGAACGTGATAAGTCAATGATTACCCGAAGATTGTCTGTATCCGGAATTGATGTCAGAGTTTCAAGCTATGGTAAGTTTGAAAAAAAAGCTGTTTATGTTATTGGTGCAAAATTTCCAAATTTGGCAGTACCGCAGCTATGGCTTGAAATAAACACTTTCAGACCATGTCGATGGATTGTTACACCGGGCGGGTATGGTCAATCACTGGAAATCGTTTATAGAAACTGGAAAGAAATCACCAAGGATGTCTGGTATCCTGAAAAGATCGAATACATTCAGGATAGCAATGTTCTGGTTGAAATCAAACTGAAATCACTCAAAATTGATCCTGAAGTAACCAGGGATTTGTTTGATGTAACATACTTTCGTCAGATGTATCCGACAAAAACAACATATGACTCACCTTATGAAACAGATATGGATGAAGTCAAAAAAACCATTCGTGATTTTCAACGAACCTTTGAATAACTCAATTGCAAATGCCAAAATATATTGGCATTTGCAATATCATATATGAAGCAAAGATTAATCATGGCAAAAAATCAAACCAAATATATTTTTGTAACTGGAGGCGTATTATCGTCTCTTGGAAAAGGACTGGCTTCAGCATCCATTGCTGCTCTTCTTGAGAGTCGTGGGCTTAGGGTGACACTTCAGAAATTAGATCCTTACATTAATGTCGATCCTGGCACAATGAATCCTTTTCAGCATGGAGAAGTTTTTGTGACGGATGATGGCACAGAAACAGATTTGGATATCGGTCATTATGAACGTTTTACATCCGCACGACTGGGAAAACAAAACAATTTTACGACAGGTAAAATATATCATTCAGTCATAACCAAAGAACGTCGTGGAGATTATCTGGGTGGGACTGTTCAGGTTATTCCACATATCACTGATGAAATTAAGGCAAGTATTAAAAGCCTTGAAAATGAAGCAGACGTTATTATTGTTGAAATTGGCGGCACCATTGGTGATATAGAAAGCCTTCCTTTTCTGGAAGCAATTCGACAATTTCGGCTGGAAGCTGGAAAAGAAAATGTTTTATATATTCACTTAACACTGGTTCCCTATATTTCAACAGCTGGTGAGGTAAAAACAAAACCAACGCAGCACAGTGTTAAAGAATTACGCAGTATTGGGATCCAACCCAATATTCTCATATGCAGAACTGATCGTAAGCTTGATCCGGATATTAAACGTAAAATAGCTTTGTTCTGTAATGTGGACATTCAGGATGTCATCACAGCCAGAGATACGAACAATATTTATGAAGTGCCTCTGAATTTGCATGAGGAAGGAATTGATGATCGAATTGTTGAATTAATGTTCATGTGGACAGCAGCGCCAAATTTGGATCCCTGGAAATCATTAATTAGCAAAATGAACAATTTATCAAAATCTGTTCTCATTGCCGTTGTGGGCAAATATACTGATCTGAAAGAATCTTATAAAAGTCTGAATGAGGCATTATTTCATGGAGGTGTAGCGAATGATTGCAAGATTGAACTTAAATATGTCGATTCTGATAATTTAACTGAATCAAATATAGACAGCACACTTAATGATGTTGATGGGATTCTTGTACCGGGTGGTTTTGGATCTCGAGGCGTACCGGGTAAAATCTTGACCGCCACTTATGCGCGAACCCAAAAAGTGCCTTTTTTGGGTATTTGTTTAGGTATGCATGTTGCTGTAATAGAGTTTTCACGTAATGTAGCTGGCCTCAAAAAGGCTCACAGCACTGAATTTGATCTAAATACACCTGATCCAGTAATTTATCTAATGCGTGAATGGTATGATGAAAAGTCAGATAGCATTCAAAAAAGAGATGCCCAATCAGAGAAAGGTGGCACCATGCGTTTAGGCGCATATTCTTGTAAACTTGTTTCTGATACTTTTGCACATAAAGCATATGGTGTTGAAAACATTTCAGAACGTCATCGCCATCGCTATGAATTCAATAAAACATATCAAAAGAAACTTGAAGATCATGGTTTGGTTATCAGTGGCACATCTCCTGATGAGGAACTGGTTGAAATCGTTGAGATCCATGATCATCCCTGGTTTTTGGGATGTCAGTTTCATCCAGAATTCAAGTCCAAGCCGATGCTTGCACATCCTTTGTTTCGTGCGTTTATTGGCAGTGCTGTTGCATATAAAAATAATTAATTTAAGATAAAACTGAATATATGCATTCCCAAGCAGAGCCTGGGAATGCATACTGTAGAAACAATTACAGATAATACAATTAATAAAATTTTAGTTGAACTGTCATTATTTTTTCAATTTTTGAAATCACCTCGCGAATCGCAAAAATAATGATTCGATCTTCAGCGTGAATAATCGTAGAGCCGGTTGGAATAAATGTTTCTTCTTTCCTCACAACACCAACAACCAATGCCCCTTTTGGAAAAGGAATTTTTTGAAGAGGTTTTCCGGCAACATTAGAATCATGAGATACGATTGCTTCCAAAACTTCAGCCTGCTCACTTTTAATTGAGCTGGCAGACAGGACATTTCCTTCACGTACATGTTGCAATATCGTATTGACTGCTGATATCCTGGGACTGATAATATGATCTATGCCAATGGCTTCAACCAGTGGAAAATAGCTGGATTTGCTTATTCGTGTCGTATTTGAACGGGCTCCCATTCGTTTGGCAAGTAATGATGATAAAATATTGGTTTCTTCATCGCCCGTCAGCGTAATCACCATATCCATATCTTGAACGTTTTCTTCAATCAACAGGTTCTGATCCGTGCCATCCCCCTGTAGAATCATTACACGATCCAGTTTCTCAGCTAATTTCTGACAAACATGAGGGTTCTTTTCTATAAGTTTTGTTTTGATCGATCGTTTTTCAAGAGCAGATGCCATTTTATAGCCAACACGACCGCCACCAACAATCATGACACGTCTTACAGGTGTGGTATCCACTCGAAAGAACTCCAGTGTTTGTTTAAGATAGCGGGTTTCACACACAATATAGACAAAATCACCTTCAGCCAGGACATCCTGTCCTCTAGGAATAATCAGCTTTTCTTGTCTGATAACAGCGGCAATCAAACTGTTGCCGCCATCTTGCATGCGGGGCATATCCATCAGACGTGAACCCAATAAAGGAGATCCCATTTCCAATCGAAATCCAATCAATTGAATACGACCATCAGCAAAATCGCCAATATCAGCAGCTCCAGGAAGATCAATAAAACGTTCAATAGCACGGACAGCCTCGACATCTGGATTAATAATGGTATGAATATGTGGCGGTTCGGTTTGAAGGGCTTCCTTATATGAAATAAAATCAGAATCCCTGAGCCGAACCAATTTCATTGTTTGTGGGCTGATATAATCGGAGAAAAGGGAGGCAACAATATTTATTTGATCGCTATCCGTAACAGCAAGAAGAATATTGGCATTTTCAATACCAGCTTCTTTTAATACTGATGGGCTGCTTCCTGATCCTTTGACAACCTGAACATCTATGCTTTCTGTAACGCGACGCAGTGCATCCTCATTATTGTCAATCACAACAACTTCTTTTCGTTCATATGCAATACGGCTGGCAATATGAAATCCAACTTCGCCAGCACCAATTATTATAACTTTCAAAATATTTCTCCCTGTCTAATGATTTGCATTATGCTGGAACATGCTTTTTTATTTATTTCCTATCGCCTTGATACCTTCTTTATCAATTGTATCCTGTGGTAAACTTTGATAAGTCTTGATAAGCATATCTACAGCCAATTTCATGACTTCTTTTTCTGAAATCTCAAACTCAACAGCAATTTTTTTTAGTTCTTTAATTTGTCGTTTTGTCAGATTCACACAGACTCGACCACTTTCAGGGGTCAGATGATAGTGACTAATTCGTCCCATAAATGATTCTCCGATCGGCGATTCAAAATAATCAAATATTCCTTAGCGTTGTTCATCAGAGTAGATGAATTGTTGATGCATTTTTTCGTCCGCCAATCGTGATTCAATATCTACATTAAAAAACCGAGCCAGTGGTTTTAATATTTCAGGATTCTTTTGATTAACTGTACGGACTGCCTCCAGTACAATTGACATGCCTTTTTTTGTCATTTTGCCAGTGGGTTGACGGCATGGTCCTGATGGCATCCCCAAAACTTGCATAAGTGTTTTGCAGGGCAAAGGATTTCTTGCACGACATGAAACAGGCCCATAAGGTGTATCCTCAATGCTTACAACAGAAACAAGTTTGAACAGTGGTGATAATGCCTCTTTAAGCTGTTTTGCTTTAAGATCATCCCCCTCATGAGATGCAGTTACCATGTCTTGAATCGCTTTGGGAGCTATATTTGCTATAACTGAAATAACCCCAGATGATTGAATATCTTTATCTGAGATCATTTCATAGGTTTTGTCATCATCACCAGAAAGAATGATAAATTCTGTACCGCATAATTTCCGTGTTTTTTTCATATTATCTATATTGCCAGTCGCTTCTTTAACAGCAAAGACATTTTTATGGTTTTCCTTTAAAATGGCAAGATCTTCTGGAAAAAGCTGTGTGCCTGTTCTGCCAGGAATAATATAGGGTATAATTGGTAAATCGGGAAATTTTTCTGCAACGGGTTCATAGTATTCTTTACGTATTTCCATAGAACTGGGCCCATTGTAGTAGGGATCTACCATTAAAGCCGCAGTTACACCTGAATCAACAGCATGACCAACCGCAGTGATGGACTCTTTTGTATTATTACTTCCTGTACCAGCTATACATACACATTTATTTGACGTTTTATCAGCAATAAATTTTATGACAGTGTTGTGCTCATTCCATAACAAAGTAGGACTCTCACCGGTTGTTCCGACAGCCACAATACCTGAAACCTTGTTTTCAATTTGAAACGCAACCAGTTGATCCAGACCATTCATATCAATTTGATTATCAATGAAAGGTGTAATCAAAGCTGTATAACATCCTTTAAACATTTGTTTCCCCTTTTTTTGATTTTTCAATAACGAATTTGATCAATACTATATATATAGACTGAAAAGAATCGTCAATGAAAAATTTTTCTGATTATATGGGACTTTGGAGATCAATAAATTTAAATGAGAATATGAGGACGCCATTTTGCAAGTATTCCTGATTCATTTTAAAAGCAAAAATATATCAAGGGAAAAATAAAAAGCAAAAACACAATCGTATTCCATACAAACAAATTGGATGCCATGCGTGTATCCAAATCAAAAATAATTGACACAACAACAGAAAGAATTGCTACCGGCATAAAAGATTCTATCATCACAACCGATTGCATGGTTGCATCAAGTGGTAATAAGATTGTGAGAACCCAAGCGATGAGTGGAGAAATCATGAATTTAATGATAATCAAAACAATATGAGGCTTTTTATAGGAAATTTGTTGCGTTATTGAATAGGTCAATCCCAAAGAAAAATAGTATATTGAGATGGAAATCAACAAAAAGTATTCAATGTTTATGTCAATGGGAGGGCGTAAAATTTGACATTTTTTTAACATGATAGCAAATAGCGTCGTATACAGTGGAATATTCCGAACATTGATCAATGAGCTTATGATAAACTGTTTTGTTGAAATTTTTTCTTCAGAAGCCTGTATCCAGCGTGCATATGGAAAGATAAATAGAAATAAATAAAACACAAAATAAAGTAAAAAAATATATGATAATGCCAGGCCCTGTTCACCGATTAACAAGTAACAAATGTATCCTCCCAAAGTAAATCCATGATTGGACAATGATGCTGTGATCACAAATGTTCCATGTGATTTTGGGGTGAGTTTGAATGGCCATGCGAATAAACAACCAGCAAAAAAACCAAATATGACAATACATAATCCAGATAATGGCAAATAAATTAATGCCTTAGATATCTGAAGTCCCCATACTGTCCAAAGAATGATGATCGGATCAAACATGCACAAATTTATCAATACAATCCGGCGGGCAAGCTGTTCTGGTGAGGCAATGAATCTTTTTGTTAACATTCCAATAATGAAAGGACCAATTATCAGAGCCTGAAAGATAATAAATTGAGATGATATTGACATAATTATGTCATTGCTGGAAAGATTTCCTTACAATTCCTTTCTAATTCTTAACATTGATCGAGCGTCATCTGATGTTGCGATATCGCGATTGAGCATGATTGATAGGTCCACAATTTTTTGAACCAATTCCGCGTTACTTTTCGCTAACACCCCTTTTTTAATATAGATATTATCTTCAAGCCCCACACGAACATGTCCCCCCATATGAATCGCCATTGTAGAAAGATTGATCTCTGATGCTCCTACACCAATTACTGACCATGTAAAATTGTCCTTTCCAAACAATACTGTGGCTTTGGTGTGAAGAAAACTTAAATCTTCAGGATTACCTCGGATTCCCCCTAAAACGCCCATAACAAATTGAAGATGGAAGGGTGGTGTAATGAAGCCTTCATTAACAAGATAATCCAGGTTGTACAAATGTCCAACATCATAAATTTCTAGCTCTGGACAGGTTTTTGTTTCCTTAACAATACGACAGATATGTTCAAAATCTTTGAAGGTATTTTTAAAAATAAAATCTTTGCTTTTTTCCAGATAGGTTTTTTCCCAATCGTATTTAAAATTCTGAATGGATGCCATTGATTTATGCAGCGCAAAATTGATAGAACCTAAATTGAAAGAACACATTTCAGGTCGAAGTATGGGTATCACAGCCGTTCGTTCTTCGATTGTCATTAATGTTGACCCGCCAGTTGTGATACAAATGATAACATTTGATTTTTCACGAATGCGCTGAACAATCTCTTTAAATAATGCGGGATCTGATGATGGAAAACCATCTTCAGGGCGTCTGGCATGAATATGCACAATGGATGCTCCCGCATGAGCTGCTTCGATTGCAGAATTGGCAATTTCTTCGGGCGTAATAGGCAAATAGGGAGTGAGTGAGGGGACTGTTGCCGCGCCAGTAATCGCAGCGGTAATGATTAATTTTTGCATGTAAATCTCCTTTTATAAAATCGCCACTGGACGAACCCATCCAGCACTGGCGCCCTTAATTTTGATAGGAAAACACACAACTGTAAATCCATAAGATTTTCCAATTTGTGAAAGATTGGCCATTTTTTCCATATGACAATAGCCAATGTCAATGCCAGCAAAATGTGCTTCCCAAATTACTTTGGGATTTCCTGTTTCCTGAAATTCCTGAGCAAGATATGGCAGTGGGCGATCCCAGCTCCAGGCATCAATTCCAACAACACGAATACCCTGTTTCAATAAAAATAATGTGCTTTCTCGATCCATGCCTGCACCTTTAAACAAATATTCGGGCGTCCCCCAATATTCATCAGCGCCAGTTTGAATTAATACAATGTCCATAGGTTTAAGCAGATAGTCAATTTTTTGCAATTGCAATTGAACATCCTTAGCTGTAATTCTTTCACCATCCGCCTTGTGGCGAAAATCAAGCAATACGCCATCATTGTAACACCAGGAAAGAGGGATTTCATCAATGTGGGCTGCTGGCTTTCCTTTGTCCATTGTTGGATGATAATGGTAGGGTGCATCCAAATGCGTACCTGAATGCGTTGTCAGTTTGATAAATTCCAATGCCCATCCAAGACCTTCCGGAAGTTGATCTTTTGTTAAGCCAGGAAAAAAAGTTGTCATTTGATCTGCACCTTGCTGATGATCCACATAGTCTATTGATGGAATCATCATTGGCGGATCTCCCGGTAAACCTGATTCTATGGATATAGAAAGATCTATAAATGTTTTATTTGCCATGTTCCTGCCCTTTTTTAGAAAAAAATGGAAAATACGTTCATCATGTTAATGCATTTGCATATTAACAGGAATCTTGTAGATTTTGTTTGCACTTGTGGCATATTTTTTATCTCCGGGACTTTATCCACGCAGGGTTCGCAGATAAGGTCCAATAGCGCCGATACCGTCTTTTTCCATTACTTTGATTGTCTGAGTTCCTACCACAGCAATATCTACCTTACCTGTTAGAAAATCAATATCAGAACGATCTTTTACACCAAAACCCAATGCAATTGGCAAATCTGTTGCATCCCGACATCGTTTGAGATAGTGATCCAGATCTTCAGAAAAACTCGTATTGGCCCCGGTTACACCTTTTCTTGCCACACAGTAGATAAATCCTGATGCATGGTTGGCAATATATTTCATACGTTCATTTGATGTTGTTGGCCCATAGATAAAAATCAATGATTTATCTTTTGCTTTGAATTTTTTAATGTAATCCATGCCTTCTTCTGGTGGTAAGTCGGGAACAATTGCCCCAGATATACTGATATCAACCATATGTGAAAGAAATGCATCAATACCATATTTATGGATTATATTGACATAAGTCATGTAAAAAAAAGGCAATGCATATTTATGTTTCATTCGTGCAGTAAAATCCAGGCAATCCTGAACGCTGACACCTTTTTCCAAAGCAAGTTGATTGGCTCGCAAAATAACAGGGCCATCTGCAATTGGCTCCGAAAAAGGAATTTGTAGTTCAATTACATCTACACCTGCGGCGACCATTTCATCAATGATTCTTTCGGATTCCTCAATTGATGGATATCCAACAACCATATGTGTCATCAATAAGATATTGTTTTTTTGTTTTTGTTTCTCAACATATTCTTTAAACATTGTATTCCCTCGCTTTTGCGCTAATGAATGATTTCCATTCTTCATCTTCAAATGCTTCAGCAATATTGAAAATATCTTTATCGCCCCTGCCGGACATGTTAATAATGATAGTATCATCTGATGACATATTGGGTGCATCTTTAAAGGCCTGCACAAAGGCGTGCGCCGATTCTAAAGCAGGAATCAGACCTTCCTTTTCAATAAGCAATAATGCGGCATCCAAAACTTCTGAATCCTTTGCAGATGTAAATTGAATGCGACCAGATTCATTAAAGTACGACAAGATGGGAGAGACTCCGATATAATCCAATCCAGCAGCAACACTATGGGTTTCTCTCATTTGGCCTTCATCATTTTGTAAAAAATAGGTTTTGTATCCCTGCGCAATTCCTATGGAGGAATGGGATGAACTGAGTCTTGATGCATGATGTGATGTTTCTGCTCCCAGTCCGCCGGCTTCAACTCCAACCAACTCAACTTCAGGATTATTAATAAATCCCAGAAAGATACCCAGTGCATTGGAACCCCCGCCAACACAAGCATATATTCTTTTGGGTAATTTTTGTATTTGATCCTGAATTTGCTTACGGGTTTCAAAGCCAATAATAGATTGAAAACATGATACCATTTCTGGAAAAGGATGTGGACCACAAGCTGTTCCCAAAACGTAATGCGTATCATCCATATTCGTTACCCAGTCTCTGAAAGATGCATTGATTGCATCTTTTAATATGCGTGTGCCATCCCGAACTGAAACAACTTCAGCGCCCAATCGTTGCATCCAGAAAACATTGGGTCTCTGTCTGATAACATCCATTTCACCCATATAGATCGTACAATCAAAGCCAAATTTGGCAGCCATTGTTGCAGTGGCGACACCATGCTGACCTGCACCTGTTTCAGCGATAACTCTCTTTTTCCCCATGCGTTTGACCAGAAGCCCCTGTCCCATTACATTATTCGCTTTATGCGCACCTGTATGATTTAAATCCTCACGTTTTATAAATATGGATGGACCACCAAAATGGCGGGTTAAATTTTCTGCATATGTCAGTGGCGTCGGACGACATGAATAATTCTGCATCAATTGGGTATATTCCTGCCAGAATTGGGGATCGTCACGAACATCATAAAATGATGCATTAAGTTCATCAAAAGTAGCGGTCAATATTTCAGGTACGAATGCGCCACCAAATTTACTGTAATAGCCTTTTTGGTTAAAAACTGTTGATAACAGTTCAGGTATATGTGTTTCTCCATATGCTTTGTAAGCATTATTGAGGTTCATAATGAAATCCTCCAATTTCGTTGACGAATTGTTTCAAAATAATTATTTAGAAATACTCAAATAATAAGGGATTCAATATGTTAAATGGGGATCTTATTTTTCAAGAATTCCTTAATTTATAAAGCTCGGACATCTATTAATCGAGTCTTTCAAAGTATCGCTATCAGAATGAACATATCTCGAAGTTGTTGACAAATTTGAATGTCCCAGCAGGTATTGGATAGTCTTAATATCCTCTCCCTGTTTTAAATAGAGCGTAGCGCCACTGTGTCTTAACAGATGCGGCCCATTCTTTCGCTTATTAATGGATGCTTTTTTTAACGCATCACTCACCACATTTCGTGCCTGACGAATCGTCATCTGATTGCCCCAGGTTGAAAGAAACACCCAGGGGACATTTTCGGCGTTTTTAAAATTGTTCCTCACATCAAACCAGTTTGAAAAACGATCAATCAGGTCTTCATTCAATGGGAGTTGCGCAATTTTACCACCTTTACGTTTTACCCAAACCTGTTTCTGATCAAGATGTACATCAGATTGTTTAAGTTGTACAGCTTCTGCGACGCGCATACACAGTACTGTAAATAGTGATAATAATAGTAAATTTCGATCGACCAGTTTTTCATTGCTGTTTTGGGCTTCAGCATAAAACAGTTGATTTATTTCTTCAAGGCTTAAAAAATCACTCTCAGCAAGAAATGTCCGGGGTTTTTTGATATTGGCCAATAGGTTATCCAAAACCAGATTTTCAGTTACAAGATAATCAAAAAAAGCACCTAGAATCATCATAATTGTTTTTTTTGTATTTTTTTGAATGTTTAATTCACTCAAGTAGCTTATGACCACAAGTTTATCAATTTCAATAACCTTTATTAAACCTCTTTCATTACAGTACTTTGTAAAGCGTATCAGCTCACAACGCCGGTTAAAAATAGTTGTGTCACTTAACGCACCAATGGATTTATTATACAGCAGATATTCTTCAATTGCATTCTCAATGTCAATCTGCCTATCAGGAATAAATGGAATGATTTTTGACATAGAAACAACTTTATAATGTCTTATCCAAAGTTATGTACAATGGCACCAGATGAAAATTTCTTTCTATTGGCTGGGTGGGAAGTAATTCCCATGAAAGAACGTTTACATTGCCAATGATCATCTTTATCTGGTTGACAATATGATCCGTGTTAATGATGCGATGTTTCTTAAAAACCTGTGGAAGACCATAAGTCACACTGCAAGCCAGACATTTTTCAGGCCTTTCAGTCAGCGCAAAAGCAAAATGTAAAATATTATCATTGATACCCTGGTAAATCAATCGAATGTCATATGCTCCATCAGCGGCATCACCAAGCATGGCCTCAAAGAATTCATTTGTTTTATCAGGGGGGAATATTTGATCAAGTATTTTTTGGGAAAAAATTTGCGTTAATTCTTGATTTTCTATCATTTATTTTTTCATACTCCTTTTTTTTGTATTAATACGAAGATGATCATCATAAATTCACGCCAAGTTCTAACAGTTTTTTACGATATATTTCAGTCTTTCTTCGTTCTTCATCAAGCAGCATAAGATTTTCATCCGCTCTTTTTTTCTCAATATCCGCTCTTTTTTGCTCACTATTCGCTTTTTTTCTATCTAACTTCACATAATGCTGATAAACCGGATCTTCAATTAAATCATTTAAATTAGGCCTTGAGTATAAATGTTCTATCCTGAATTGAAAATCTTTCAAAACCTCTGATTGAATTACACCATCTGGTGGCGCCATTTTTTTATATCGACCATTTTTTTGTAAGCGATAAAAGGCTGTATGTTTTTCATTTCTATCCAGAATAAAATATTCTTTCACACCAGCTTCTTCATATTCTTGAAATTTTTGCTTAGTATCTCGCTTCACTTCAGAAGGTCTGCTATCAGACAAAAATTCAACACAAAGATCGAATATGCCTTTGTAAGAACATTCATTCTCTTCCATTTGTAAGGAATCTGGCCCTACAAATCCG
>Ga0272440_1003063_pt1 | contig 12662 bp, 5 predicted proteins | sample SSMMMBAug17_FD_192440 | JGI IMG/M metagenome (GOLD analysis project Ga0272440, IMG submission 192440) | Marine sediment archaeal communities from Little Sippewissett salt marsh, Falmouth, MA, United States - SSM-MMB-Aug17 | ecosystem: Environmental > Aquatic > Marine > Wetlands > Sediment ...
TCAGTTAACTGAATTTCTGCATAATGAAATAGTTCTTCACTTTGATATGAAATTTCATAATGAATATCAAGCCCGGTGTTTACTTCAATGGATTGATTCTGTGCAGGTTTATAAATGGTTATGCTTTCAGATGGCCGTGTATTTTCTGTTAATTGAATGGTATGAGACGCTGCTGTTGAATCAGAAACATGAATGTCAAACCCTGTCGATGTATTTTCCGGTAATATCAACCATTGGCTGGCTGTATTGGTTTGACCGACAGTATTATAATTAAATATAAACACATGTAACCCAGGGCGTTTCCCTGGGCTGGTATTTAACGCCCTTTCAGGGCTAACAAGTCAGTCTCACAAAGCATGTTAAATAATTAACTACGATCTACCCGAAAATTTATGATCGCTTACTTAATTTTTTTCATGAAAAATGTATATACACTGGTTTTTACTGGAACGTACGAGGAAAATTACAAATTGATAAAAAAATTGGTTTATGCAGATTTACCGAATAGCCGTCTCTAAGGTCGTTCAGTTGCCAATTTTCTGAATTTTAGTATATTTTTTTCGGAAATTACCTTAGCCCTATAATACTAACCAATCTGGTATCAAAAAAAAATGTTTATCTGACAGCCAATTTAATATATAGTCAAATCAATTGATCATTAATTATCAACCCTGCTTAGTTTTTTTCCAATCACATAAGGCATATAAACATGCAACCATTATTAAAAAAGGAAAAATTATAAGTGGACAATACCATCAAAAAAAAAGGAGGACTGAACCGACATGGCACAAGACACAAAAACAGAGACAGCAGCAAATTCAAGACGATGGCAAACAAGCTTTTTTCATCATTTTTTATTTGAATTAAACCAGGCAAACTATTCACCTGAAGAAATTTCACGGTATGTGTGGAAGCCTTTTTCGCCTGATGATATAATTATCACAGGGGCAGACAGAGATTTATCATTTCATAAAGTTGAGGCAGTTCCGGCAGAGATTAAGCGTTTTATTGATCGTTTGCCAGAAAAGCAAATCGATGTGGACAAGGTATTAAAATCTGAAAAAATTGTGATGATCCTGCTGCCAGGCTTTACTCATCATACATTAAAGTTCCCAGCATTCATTGCCCAGGATCAATTCAAAGACACGCCTATTGACATGTATCATTTTTCACTGGATCCAAAAGATTCATCAAAAACAATTGAAACATGCAATCATCAGGGTGGTGGAATGAAGCTTGTTTATGCGGCTTACCCCAGATCAAATGCATCAACACAGGTTATTCTTGAACCACTGTTTCACCTATTACATCAGTCATCACTTTTGAAAAAATGGGTTGTGGATGAAGACTACAAAATTGTTTTTATTGGTTACTCATATGGTACACCATTATCTCTGGAATTGATGGCATCAATGAACTGCGGTGATTTTAAAGATGAATTCATTCTGGAAAATACAGTTTCTTTTTTATCTGTCAATGGCGATATTGGTGGTTCCTACCTGGCAGATGCTGTATTAAAAGAAGATGCCATGATTAATATGCAAAAATATGTTGAAGCCAGTAAAAAGTTTCATCCCCTGGGAGTTTTCATGGGCCTGTCAACCGAACAGGAACGTCAAGATCTTATTGGCGGCGTTCGCTCTCTGGCTCATCCAGAACGTCAGGAACGAATGAAATGGTATATGGATAAAGTTCCAGATCATATCAAATACTTTTCAATTTGTGCGTTCATACCTGAAAATGATTATGATGGAATACTCAAAAATTTCGATGATTTCACCATGCACAAACAATCTCTGGCTTCACGCGACGTTTCCATTTATAATGATGGTCAGATGGTTTTAGAAAATTGTTTTATGCCCAGATTCCCCCACGTCCCGGAACAGAACATTATTGAAATGGGAGCTGTGAGAGCTCATCATTGGGCGGTTAGTTTTCAAACATTCAATTTGGGTGTAAATAAGTTTCCACGATTTCCTTATTATCGGGCTCTTGTTAAAACAATGTCTGAAATTGGTATTCGCGCATAAATTGTACTGTTTAAAAAAAAATGTGTTAGAGTATAATGAATTGAAAAACCAGTTTTTTTGAATATAAAAACGCAAAGACTATATGCGCAAAGCATTTATTCTTTGCGTTTTTTTTTATCAGAATAACTTCATTTATAGTGGCCTTAAAAATTCGAAAAGTGAGTCTATACATATGAAAGATATAATTATCACAGAACCAGGAAATATTTTTGAAGTATTAAAACGTAAAAAACGTGTCATCAATAAAGACCATTCAGAACCTATACCTGTTTTTTTTCAATTAAAATTTGATAGCAATGGTGCTTATATTCATGTTGTAGATGATAAGGACGAACCTGTTGAGGTATCCTATGAACAATATAACGGCATCACTCGTGAACTCCTTAAGTCCATTGATTCTATTCAAGAAAAAAATAGTTTCCGCATTGATTGGAAAACACCTCAGCAAAGAGTATATCTGAATGATAGTGAATTCCTTCTATGGCAATTGCGTCATTGTCATCAGTCATTTGTTTCAGAAAATCATACACCTATTTCTTTCATTGAAGAAAATGCCAGACTTATTCTTCAAATCAATGAAAAAGCCGAAAAAAATCAAATTCTATTAGAAAGCAATTTGTTATTAAGATCCCAGGGTAATGATATTTTTGACATTCAGTTTATCAATGAAAGCCACGTGTATCACGATGGATGCATTTATATTATTGAGCCTGTTGGTGAACATTTTAGTAATATCAGTCTTTTCAAAACAGTTTTTTTAGAAAGAGATCTTAACAAATTTCTAGCTTTATTTTTTTCATTTTTTATCAATATTCATATTCGTTATCAAAATTTCAAAGTCGTTCAAGGTGAGGCCAAACATACAAAACCCATCATTATTATTGAAAAAGTCAGCAGTGACCAGGCCTTATTTTTGAAAATATCTCAAGGGCTTACAGGATTTGATGCTCAGTTTTTGGAACATTATGACATTGCTAAAATGTCAGTGATCAATGATCTTGAAAAGAAAATTTCGGTATGTGATGTTCATCATGGTGAGATTGTTTCATGTTTTGATGAAATTAGAAGTCTTTTAAAAAAACATATGAGCAAAAACAAAGATGGCAATTTTTATGTTGAAGATAATCTGTTTATTATTACTGAATCTTTGGCAAAAACTTTTATTTACAATGAATTACCCTATTTGTTGTCAAGATTCCAAATGTATGGTGCCGATAAACTGAAACCTTATAACGTTAAAGCGGCAAAACCTGAATTGAACTTATCTCTCAATCACAATCTTGATTTTCTTGAAGGTTCTGTTTTTCTTGATATTGATGGTGAACGAATTGCTTTGTTTGATGCACTTAATCAGTTCAAAAAAAATGCTTACATTGCATTGAATGATGGCACACATGCCATTGTTAACCGGAACTACATGGACAAATTAAAACGATTGTTTCATCAGAATAATGATCAGGTACGATTATCTTTTTTTGATTTACCCATAGTTGAAGAACTGATCGATGAAAAAACTGCTGAAGAATCATTCCAGGCTTCGAGAGAAGTGTTTAAAGGGTTTAACACCATTAAATCTCAAAAAATAAGATTTCCAAAACTGAAAGCCAAATTAAGAACGTATCAAAAACAAGGATATAAGTGGATTCGATATTTACATGAGCATGGTTTGGGCGGCTGCCTGGCAGATGATATGGGACTCGGAAAAACATTGCAAACCATTGCACTCTTGGCGTTTGTATATCCGAAGGAAAAAACGCCATCATTAGTGGTCATGCCCAAAAGTTTACTGTTTAACTGGGAGAAAGAAATTCTCAAATTTGCACCCAAACTGACATACGCTGTGTATTATGGATTAAATCGTAATTTTGAAGATGTAAAAGATAAAAATATTCTGTTAACCACATATGCTGTTCTCAGAAACGATATTGAAACCTTAAAAGAACAGGAATTTTATTATGTCATATTGGATGAATCCCAGCATATTAAAAATCCAAATTCTCAAACATCCAAAGCCGCAGTCTTATTGAATGCAAAACATCGGTTAGGGTTAAGCGGCACGCCAGTTGAAAATAATTTAGGAGAACTTTATTCATTGTTTCGTTTTTTAAATCCATCCATGTTTGGAAGCATTGATCAATTCAATCTTCATTATGGCACCCCCATTCAAAAAGAGGGAAACAAAGATGCGCTTGAGGAGTTGAAAAAGAAAATTTACCCTTTTATTTTACGCAGAATGAAAAAGGATGTTTTAAAAGATTTACCGGATAAAATTGAACAAGTCCTGTATGTTGAAATGTCAGATCCGCAAAAACAATTTTATGATCAACGACGTCGGTTCTACAAAGAAATGATTCAAAATCAGATTGAAGAAAAAGGCATTAAAAATTCTCAGTTTTATATTTTTCAAGCATTAAGTGAACTTCGCCAGATTGCCAGTATTCCAGAAGCGAAAACCGATGACAAGATTATTTCACCCAAACGAGAAGTATTACTTCAACATGTTCTTGATTTGGTCGAACAGCAGCACAAATTGTTGGTGTTTGCTAATTTTTTGCACGCCCTGGATTGTATCGCTGAAGATTTGGTGAACAAAAACATTGAGTTTGTTCACATGACCGGTGCAACACGCAATCGTCAACAACTGGTGGATCAATTTCAAGAAGATGACGCCATTAAAGTGTTCTTAATGACACTCAAAACCGGTGGTGTGGGGCTTAATCTGACTGCGGCTGATTATATTTTTCTTTTTGATCCTTGGTGGAATATCGCAGCAGAAAATCAGGCAATAGATAGGACGCATCGCATTGGTCAGGATAAAACAGTATTCAGCTATAAGCTCATTGCGAAAGGGTCAATCGAAGAAAAAATTCTTGAGCTCCAAAACATGAAGAAAGAATTGTTTGAAAATTTAATTTCATCTGATGGTGCATCAATTAAATCATTGGATGAAGAAGATATTGAGTTCGTATTGGGAGGTTTTTAACAATGAAAGATAAGAAAAAGTGGAAAAACAAGAATATTCTTCAAATTGAACGCTTACAAAACTGGACTAATCGTATAAAATATCAATGTGCTTCATGTAAAAGTAAAAAAAAACCCTGTATTGAAATTTCCAATGCTCAGTTATGTGTCAAATGTATTGCTGAGTTATTAAAAGATAAACTTTTAAAGAATATTAATATACAGGATTTTACATTATACAATTTTGCAGAATTACTTAAAAAAGGCAATGCTGTCGACCGATTACTGGTTCTTTGGCGCATTGAAGATGTTTTGCTTATTGTTGGCAAAAATGATGGCAGTAAAATATTTCAACTCTATCAATCGTTGATAAAAAATTTAGGGTATGTTCAAAAACATCCGCTTTCAGCTTATGTTCGTCAGGCAGCACATGAGGCTGCTGTTTTTATTGGCGATAGCATTTTACCGGTTCTGGTATGTATACCGGAAGGTATATCTTCTGTGCATTATGCAAACATAGTAATAACAGCAGCGATAATATCTCCGGATCATGTAGAAGTTCAGCGACTGCTTAAGAAAGCGGTTTATCATGAAAATACAGGCATCAGAAAAAATTTAATGAATGCTTTTGAGCATATTGATGACCCCTGGGTGCTACCATTGCTTGAAATCATGAGTACAGATATCAATCCATCCATAAAAGAAAAATCACTAAAATGTCTTTCAAAAAAAGAGTCCCCTATAGAAAAAAATAGAAAAATACGAAAAGTAAAAATACCGCCTGATTTTTTGAATAGCATTCAATCCAACTACAATATTGAATTTTTAAATCTGATTTATGATACTTATCTTCACCAGTTTTTTGATTTACAATATTTTGGAATGCGCAATCGTATGATCAAGAGCAAGCTAAAAAAACATGATTTGATACATGCTTTTGCGAGTTTATTCTATGATGAAGAAAATTTTTGGATATTTATGGATGCTGTACATGAAGATGTTTATACCGTTCTGGAACGATTGACATGGGAAGGTGGTGAGCTTCGTGCTGAAAAATTGGATCAAACCTTAACTGAAAAAGTGTGCTATATTGAAGAAGTAATTGATCAAAGAGGACGCTCCATTAATAAAAATCAATTAAATGCTAAATACAGCATTTTCAGAGTTCGAAAAGTCCATAGCATGGGAGCTGCTACAGGATGGAGTCATAATTATTTCTTATCTCTGCCCCAATTTTTAAGAACACATCTGAAACAATTTCTTCCAAAACCCAACGATTACAACCTGATTCGTTTGAATAGTGTCCCTGAAAACTGTCATGTATTTTCTGCAAAAGACTCTATTTTGTTTCAATTGCCATTGATATGGCATTATGTTGAAGAGGGAAACATCGAATTTTTACAAAAAAATGACAAGCCAAACAAAAAAGAACTTAACAAAATGATGGCTGACTGTGAAATCGAAGAGTTTTATCCATCAGGAAAAAATGAGGAAAAACATATTCGAACCCATATATTGGCTTGTTTTATTCATGCACTTAACAATCAGAGCTTTGATTTTTCATTACCCACTGAAAAACGTTTAAAAAAAGTATTTACTGTTTATTTTGAGGGGAGTGATTATCGATTGCTCGACAAATTTAAAATAATTGATTTTTTAACCCATATCAAAGGATGGCGAAAGATTTATGAAACCTATCATCATCACTTTTATACAAATGAATTAACTTTTCTGAATGAATTAAAAAATATATTAACACAATTGAATGTCGGAGACTGGATATCCATTCAAAACATAATTCATTATTGTTTTTATAGAAATATACCGGTAGAAATTGTCGATCGATTGATTGCGTGTCATTATTTTCACTTTCAGTATACGTCAATAATGGATGGAAAATGGATCAATATGAGCGGAAAAACATACGTTTCTGAAAGCAATTTCCCAGAGATCATCACAAAACCAGCCTTTAACATGATAATGTTCTTTTTTGCCAGTCTTGGTGTTATTGATATTGCTTATTCAGATCCTGAAAATGAAACCATTCGTACCAAAAATCGACGTTTTTTTACAGAATATGATGGTATTCAATATATTCGGTTGACAGAGTTGGGTGCATACGCCATTGGAAAAACAACTACCTTTAATTCTGCCCCAAAAATAAGCGCAGAAATGACCCTCGATGATCAACGATTAATTGCAAATATCAAAGGGAATGATCCTGTAAAAATAATGATACTGGATAAAATGGGTGAAAAAATTCACGATGGCTGTTTTCGAGTCAATTATCAAACATTTTTAAAGGGATGCCGATCAACAAAAGATATTAATTATAAAATAGAAATGTTTGAAAAACATATATCAGACGATCCACCTGAAAACTGGCAAACATTTCTTTTAGACATTGCTGCCAAAAAAAATCCTTTAACCGAAAAACGCAACATGCGCATATTCAAGCTTAAAGATAATGAAGAACTTATCGATCTCATTGCAAAAGATGACGTATTACGACATAATGTTTTAATGGCTGAAGATTTTCATATTCTTGTTTTGGAAGACAATGTGGATATCGTTCAAAAGCGGTTGGAAAAATTTGGTTTTTTTGTTGAATTATGAGTTTTCATTTTGCTTAGGAATGGTCGAAAAATAAGTTCCCCAATTCCGGGGACATGACCTTATTGATTGGTAAGTTAGCGCCTAATCTAACTTATCAAATTAATGAGGATCGTGTCCCCGGAATTGGGGAACTTATTTTTCGACCATTCCTTACTTATATTGTCGTATTTCATATTGCATCAAACTGATTCATAATATATATTTATATTTTAACAATATTAGGATTTATTATGAAAATCGAACAGATCAGTGTAAGAAATTTTAAAGTTTTTAATAACATGGTTGTTAAAAATTTAGGTCGGCTCAATGTCTTTGTTGGCCCTAATGGTTCTGGCAAAACTACTTTTTTTAAAATATTCAATTTTTTGAGTGATGCATTGCGAAATAATGTCTCAGTGGCGATTAATCGAGAAGGAGGATTTAAAGAAGTTGTTTCGCGTAGCGCTCATGCGGGTGATTTAATTGAAATTGAGGTAAAATTTCGAAATACGATTCAGAAAAAATCACCATTGATTACATATGAACTCAAGATCGGAAACAGGAACAAATCAACTTACATTGATACTGAAATTTTAAAATATCGAAGAGGACAACGTGGCAAACCCTGGCATTTTTTGGAATTTCATAATGGGCAGGGTGAAGCTATAAAAAATGAAGAAGATTATGGTAAAAAAGAAGCAAAAGAAGATCGTGAAAAACAAACATTGAATTCACCGGATATTCTGGCAATAAAAGGCTTAGGTCAGTTTCAAAGGTTTAAAGCCATTAGTTCTTTCCGAAAACTTCTTGAAGGTTGGGTTGTGTCCAATTTACAAAATGATGCTCTCAGAAAAATTGGAGACGTTGGTATTGATGAGCATTTATCAGCGAAAGGTGAAAATGTGGCTCAGGTTGCTCAGTTTATCCATGACAATTATCCAGATATTTTTCAAATTATATTAAAAAAAATGGCAGAACGTGTACCTGGTATTGAAAAGGTTGAAGCCATTCAGAATGAAGCCGGTCAAATTTTACTTAAATTTAAGGATAATCCTTTTATTGATCCTTTTATTTCCAGATATGTATCTGATGGAACCATTAAAATGTTTGCCTACCTTCTTTTACTCTATGATCCAAAACCTTATCCATTGTTATGTATTGAAGAACCTGAAAACTATTTATATCCAGAATTATTGAAAGGATTGGCTGACGAACTCAGAGAGTATGCATCAAGAGGCGGTCAGGTTTTTGTTTCTACTCATTCTCCTGAATTTGTAAATGCTTTAGATATTGAAGAACTTTTCTTTCTGAACAAAGTTAGTGGTCAAACAACTATATATCCTGCTGTAAATGATATCCAACTCAAAGATCTGTTTGAAAATGGTAATGAATTGGGCTGGCTCTGGCAGCACGGATTTATCAATGGAAGGAGTTTCCCAGAATGATCTTTTTTCTATTGGAAGAAGAAACAATGCGACTTTTATTAAATAACATACTGGATAAAATTATACCAGACAAACAATATAAAATGATTCCATTTCATGGTAAAATGGATTTGCAAGCATCAATCCCAAAAATTGTTCCAACACTCAGTAAACACTTGAATGCTAAAATTGTAATTGTCCATGATCAGGATAATCATAATTGTCTTGAACTAAAAAAGAAATTGTTGAATTTATCAAAACATTCATGTTGCCCAATTCTTGTTCGCATTGCCTGTAAAGAATTAGAATCATGGTTTTTAGGGGATATGAAAGCAATAGAAAAAGCATTTCCTAAATTTAAATCAAAACAATATTACAACAAGAAAAAATTTCGAAACGTAGACCATATTCAAAAACCATCAATCATTCTAAAAAAACTCATTCCTGAACTAAAGAATTTTGATGTCATTCCAAAACGAAAAATTGCTGAGAACATTTCTGTTTATATGGATGTAAATGATAATAAGTCTCCAAGCTTTAATCAATTCCTTAGTGGCGTGCAAAAAATTTGATTCTTTCAATAAACATACACAAAATGAATTCGTTTCTTTATTCCAATTATTAAAAAAAATTGTACTGAAAAAAAATTGTTTTAAAATTCTCAATATATTATTACTTAAGGTGATTTCGTAATTTACCTTAAGTAAACAACTTGTTTTTATGTCGAATTCCCACAAGGAGGTTTTGATGAAAAAAAATATCTCAAGTTATGGCGTATCTTTTTCATTCATTATATCATTATTGCTATTCATCATTATTTTTTTCATGCCCATCTTACCCACTTCTGCACATGCGCAATCGATTATTCGATTCACTCAGTCAGAATACACCATCTATGAAAGAGATGATTACATTAATGTTAATGTTAACATTCAACTTGATGGAAGCGAAACGCCTGTTTATGTTAATGTTGACTTGACCTTATGTAATGCATTCACCAATAATCCGGTAGCGGTTATGCCGATCACATGGAAATCTGGTGAACCTGATGTTAAATCACTCCTTTTTAACATTGTTGATAATAGCATTTTTGATGATAATAAAACTTTTAACCTGATATTATCAAATCCATCTGATAATGCCATTATAGGAGAGCCCTCGACTGCTACTCTTACCATTATTGATGATGAAGCAAATACATTTTTTTATGTTTCTCCTTCCGGAGATGATGCAAACAATGGTTCATATGATTCCCCTTGGAAAACACTTGAAAAAGCAGCTAATGAGGCAAAGCCAGGTGACACCATATGGATCAGAGCGGGTACGTATAATGAAACCTTAAGTCCCTGCGATTCCGGTACCAGTGATGCCTATATTACATTCAAAAATATGGAATCTGAAACTGTCGTTATTGACGCCAACGGCAATGATCATGCCATTATTCTCTGGAATAAATCATTTATCAGAATATCTGGTTTGGAAGTCAAAAATGCAACATCAGATGCTATTTTTATAGGGCATTCGGATGATAGTTTATCAGAAAACAATATCATTGAAAAAATGTCCATCCATGACTGTCAGACATGTGCTGGAATCACTGTTTTTGGAAATAGTAACCACATTTTAAAAAATACGATTTATGGCTGCCAATATGGTATTTATTTTAATGGTAACAATCAAATGATTTCAAATAACGAGATTTTTGAATGTTTAAAATCTGGAATTACTCCCATAGGAAATTTTAACGTTATTGAATATAATCGAATTCATCACAATGCCGAATATGGTATCTCAACCTGGCTTGGCAGCTCCCAAACCCTCACTGATTTAACCATTCAGTTTAATGTAATATATGATAATGTAATACATGACATCCATTTGAATGCTGATGGCCCGGGAGAAAAACCCGATAAAATATATATTTATAATAATACGATTCTTAACGCTTCGGCAGATTTTGGAATTTGTGTTTATGGTGAGTCTCGAAACCTTATCATCAAAAACAATATTATTAATGGTGTATACGAACATGGCGGAATGAGGCTACCTTCTATTGATATGGAAGGTTTTTATGAAGATTTTAATATATTTTTTAATACAAATGCTTTTTATATCAACGATCAAACCTATACCTTTTCAGAATATCAACAAATATTTGGGAATGGGGATAACAGCTTTTTTGCCGATCCCATGCTATATTCCGATTTCACATTAAATCAGGAAAGTATCGCTATTGATAGCGGTACCATAATTGGACATGACATATCAGGATATTCGGCAGATATTGGTGCATTTGAGTATTCAAAAGCCAATTCAACCCCATCTGCCAATTTTATCGCCAGTCAAACCCAGGGATCTTCTCCTCTAACCGTTCAATTTGTTTGTGCCAATCATGGGACATCATGGCAATGGGATTTTGATAATGATGGCACAATCGATGCCACCTCCAAGAATCCGGTTTATACCTATACTGATAGTGGCAACTATTCTGTTTCTTTAACGATTATCACTAATAATGTTCAGGTCTTCAAGGTAAAAGAAAACTTTATTCAAGTGACAAACGGCGCTGACTATTATGTATCCATTTCAGAGGGTAATGATATCAATACCGGCACACTTAATTCCCCATTTAAAACCATTCAAAAATGTGCAGAAACAGCAGCACGGGGTGACAGATGTAATATTCGTCAGGGAATATATAGAGAAATGATAACACCAGAAAATGATCAAATTACCTTTACCAGCTATAATGATGAAGACGTTATGATTTCAGGAACAGAAATTTTGCCAAACGATGCCTGGTCACATTATCAAGGCAATATATATCAAACACCGATTCAATGGAGTTTAAATGTCAGGCGAAGTGAAGACATTCAACAGGTATCTAACAATCAGGTGTTTGTGAATGGACAGATGATGGTTGAAGCACGTTGGCCCAACATTGATGTTGCCAATGCCACAAAAGTAACGAATATTTCAGGTATTCGTGAAGACAATGCGAAAACTGATGCTGCCACAGTTATTACCATGCAAAAGGCTCAATACATTGATGAAGACCTTACCACAGCAGGTAATTTCTGGGTAGGCGGAAAAATTAATTTGGCAGCAGGATTCAACTTTATTTTTACCACTGGTGATATTACCGCTCAAACAAATAACTCGGTTACTGTTGAATTTAATGATGATCCTGCTGCCTGGAACAATAGATCAAGTTTTGAGACGGAATATCTTTATCCTCAGGAAGCCAATTATTTCTATTTGTGGGGAAAACTTGAAGCCCTGGATTATCCGGGAGAATGGTTTGTTGATCCGCCAGATAATTATACTGGAACTCACTTTGTTAATGATGATTTCAGTGGAACCTTATATCTCCAGTTGCCAGATAGCAGTAATCCATCTATTTCCAATCCGACTATTGAATTGAAAAAACGAAATTGGGCATTTGATTTAAGAAACCGATCCGATATTATGATCCAAAATATCGCCATATTTGCCTGTGGTGTTGTCAGTAACACAGCGTCTCATGATAATACGCTTTCAAATATTCATGGCACATATCTTTCTCATTTCAGAGAAATCCCGCCATTTTATAATTCTGATGGCACGCAAGGCATTCAACTTTATGGCAGTAATAATGTTATTCGAGACAGTT
>Ga0272440_1003064_pt1 | contig 12660 bp, 7 predicted proteins | sample SSMMMBAug17_FD_192440 | JGI IMG/M metagenome (GOLD analysis project Ga0272440, IMG submission 192440) | Marine sediment archaeal communities from Little Sippewissett salt marsh, Falmouth, MA, United States - SSM-MMB-Aug17 | ecosystem: Environmental > Aquatic > Marine > Wetlands > Sediment ...
GTCAGGTTCTCATTCGTCACATAACAAAAATATCGATACGTTTCCTCGCCATCGACGATGACCTTTTCACGAATGGCTACAAAACGTCGCGATTTTTTCCAGGTTGAACATTGATAATCAAAGTCACACGATTCAAAGCCTTCTTGATTTCTCACCTTTTTCCAGACTTGATTCTCTAGAATCTCTATCAAGTTTTTCATCTTGACTTTTACCAGGTATAAACACTGTTGGCTTTCTAAATAATCAAAGAAGCTGCCGTTAAAAAACGTACTATCTGCCCGAACAAATATTTTTCAAATTCGCTTGGGTAGTTTTGCAAAACATTCTTTTACAAATTCGACAGCACCATTTGCTGAAAATGCGGAGCCATCTCGAAACCAACTGTGAAGACATTCTCTTGTTTCAAAAATGATGAAAATATGTCAAATTAGAATCAAAAAAATAAGGAAATATTCAAAAAAAAGAGCTTCAAAATACTATAAAAAATTATATTTAAATATAACTACCTGTTAATATTAGGTATTTTAAACGCATCCAGCTTGGTCATATTTGATTATATTTCAATTAGTTAATTAAACACACAACATAACACTGAAAAAGATGAATAAGATGAATGTAAAGTGTTTTTTTCATCTTATTCATCTTATTCAGTGTAATCATGGTTCGAAAAACAGAATGAACATTTTGGTACGCATATGCTTAGCGGTTAATATTTTCAGTCAAGCATTTTGAAATGGAGAACTTATTTTTCTAGAATTCCTTAATCATTGCTCATTATGTTTTTGAACCTCTCGTTCCCTCAGATTGTTACATACTTTCGTAAAATTCCTCAAACACTTTACAATTCTACATAGTAGTGGTAACATTGCTGTTGCTCAATCATCATTTTCATTCAACCATAAAAGGAGCTTGGGATGCAACGCTTTGAAGCGGTTCATCAACGTTTTGAAATGATGATACAAAACATTGATAAACGTTGGCAAAGTTCTGAAAGAAAAATAGGTCAATGATTAATGGAGAAATATATGAATCACTTAACCCTTGCATACTCACCATGTCCCAACGATACGTATCTTTTTTATGCGATGATTCACAATGAAATTCAATGTAACAATCTTGCATTTGATGTCATCCATGCTGATGTTGAACAACTCAATCAGGCAGCCAGAAAGTCAACTTATGATATCACAAAATTGTCTTTTCATGCTGTAGGGCATTTGTTAGACACATATGCCCTATTGCGATCTGGATCCGCCCTGGGACATAAATGTGGTCCATTAATTGTTGCACCCAAAGGGGCTGATCAGTCAATATTGAACCAAGCAACCATCGCAGTACCAGGCATATGGACAACAGCAAATTTGTTACTGGGATTGTACTTGAAATCTCAACCCGATATTATCCCCATGTCCTTTGAAGCAATTATGCCATCCATTCAACAAGGACGCTATCAGGCAGGTGTCATTATCCACGAAGGACGATTCACCTATGATCAGTTTGGCCTGACCTGCCTGGTTGACCTGGGTGAATGGTGGGAAAATGAAACCCATCTGCCAGTTCCTTTGGGATGCATCGCCTTGAAACGAAATATGGCTCATCTGGCCAGACCCATTGAAAAATGCATCAAGTCCAGTCTCGTTTTTTCCAATAATCATCCAGAAAAAGCATCCGAGTATATCAGGCATCATGCTCAGGAAACATCACAAAATGTTATTGATCAACATATTCAGCTGTATGTCAATGAAAATACATTTGAATTAAGCCAAACAGGGATTCTTGCCATTGAAACATTATTTGAGAATGCAAGATCAGTGGGATTGATTCCTGACTTTTCCGGTCATTTATTTGTTTAATCCATCTTTTTTCAGAGGCCATATTGAAACAATTATCCATTAAAATAAATACAGCCCTGTCTCTGGGAGTATTCAATATTGTTAAAGTCATCATATATCGAATGCAATGTCGGGCTGGTTATTTTCAGAGACGTCTGCCTGCCAGAAAACTGATTGATGGTCCAATGTTTAAAGCATCGGAACAAATTGATCTATCCAACATTTCACAAGCGGCAAAAAATAAGATTCAGGAAAAGGCCAATCAAATTGTTGATGGTCAATTCACTTTTTTTTCACATGCAGTTCAGCATACTGGTTTTCCCCCAGATTGGTTTTTGAATCCATTGAATAATAGATTTCATGCAAAACAATCTGTTTACTGGTCATGTGCGAATGATGAGAATGTTGGTGATATCAAAATTATCTGGGAATTGTCCAGGATGGATTGGGCACTCTCATTAACCAAAATGGCCGTGCTTACTCAAGACAGCAACTATCTGGATATATTAAATCAGTGCCTTCAAGACTGGAGTATCTGCAATCCGCCACAAATCGGCCCAAACTGGATGTGTGCCCAGGAATGTGCCATTCGAATGATACAAATCATTCTATGTGCTCATATTTCTGGTCAACAAAATCCATTGCCATCACTCATTGATTTTGTTCAGGCCCACTGCGAACGAATGATGATCACCCGGCACTATGCCGAAGCACAAAACAATAATCACGCAATAAGTGAAGCTGCCGGACTTTTTATTGGGGGATTATGGTTAGAATTTCACAATCAGTACGCCGGTCAATGGCACAAAACCGGTCGAAAATCCCTGGAGAAGCTATGCCAAAAACTCATTGGTGATGATGGCAGTTTTTCTCAGCATTCACTGAATTATCATCGCTTGATGATAGCTACAATAACCATGGCTGAGTATTTTCGCCAGAAATTCAACCGACCCTCATTTTCAAATCGTTTTTATCAAAAGGTGACAAAAGCAATATCCTGGCAATATCAAATGGTGGATCCATTAACAGGTCAAGGCCCAAACCTTGGGGCCAATGATGGCGCTCGCGTGTATGCACTCACTGAATCCTGCTACACCGATTTCCGACCAGAAATTCAATTGGCCAGTTGCTTATTTGATAACAAACGCCTGTATGAATCAGGCCCCTGGGATGAGTCCTTTGAATGGCTTCAACTGGACAGTTCCAAATACCCGCAAATTGGAGGGGTACGTCAATCTATGGAAATGCCTGATGGTGGATACGTTGTGATATCAAAAAAATCAACAAATACCTGGGGGCTTGTGCGGTGTCCCAATAATGCCTATCGACCCCATCATGCCGATGCGCTTCACTTTGATTTTTGGAAAAATGGGATCAATATTTTACGCGATGGTGGCACATTTAGCTACGCGCAATCAGAACCATTACGATCCTATTTTGCTTCATCTGCTGCTCATAACACGGCTGCTTTTGATAATCATGACCAAATGCCTGTTTTAAGCCGGTTCTTGTTTGGTCAATGGATCACAACCCAAACCATTCAACCGATTTCAACTGTTTCAGGTGTAATCACTTGGACTGGCGCATATATAGATTATAAAAAATGTCACCATCAGCGGCACATTTGTGTTAATAATGAAAGATGGCATATCATTGATACCCTGAATGGCTTTAACAATCACGCTTTTATCCGATGGCGATTGATTGCAGACCATTGGCAGCTCACAGCCAATTGCCTGACTGGCAGTCATTGTAAAATAGTAATTCTGGCAAATGTTAAAGCAGAAATTAAACTACTGGAAAGCCTGGAGTCCAGATTTTATATGCATAAAACAATCACTCCATTATTAGAAATTAGGGTAACTGAATGTCCGGCCAGGGTTGAAACGATGATTGAAAAATAATTAAAACATAATTAAAACATAATTTATATAAATGGAGGTAAAAAATGCCCAAGGAAAGACTTGAAACAATAGCAATCAGTATTAGGTCACATAAATTGTTGCAGCAATTACTTGGAGAAAATCCACAGCTTGAAAAAATTTTGCGACAATCAAAAAGTGAATCGGAAGCACTATCTGGTATCAAAGAATGGGTCACTGGATTAATTAAAAACAGAAAAACCATTCAAAAATATTTTACAGAAAGCACCCAGGATGTATATGAAAATTTATCCTGGTCCGATTTTGCAATCATTCGTCTTCATGACTATGTGGCCTATGCAGGCCGAACGTTTGAAAATTTAAACACCCGCGGACAGCAGGTAGAAAATAATCCAATTAAATTACTCTGGCTGGCTGTCAATCAAGGCACAGGAGGCGCAACCCCTGCTTTTTTTGAAGATATGCTTCACCTGTTCAAGCAAATATTCAATCAATCGCCAGATTTGGCATACGCCCCTGAGATGCTTGCCCGGGCAATGGATCGTTTTCCTGATGGTTTGGATGATCGCATCATTAAGATTCGAGAACAAAATCGTGAACGAATTATCAATGTCATTATTAATAAAATTGACTCCGGTCAGATAACCGATAAAAACTATTCATTTGCAACGAGCATGACTCGTGAACAAAAATTTACCCAGGTGATGGAATGGTGGCAAACCCATCGTTTTCATTTTCGATTTGCTGTGCGAAATCCGGATGATCTCAATGAAATGCTGGGATATTCGCTAGATCCAGAAACCATGCAAATTATGTATGATGCCCAAAAAGCGGGGATCCCCTGTTTTGTGAATCCCTATTACCTGTCCTTGCTGAATGTTTGTCCTCCCGATTTTGCAGTCGGTGCCGATCTGGCAATCCGCGATTATGTGTTGTATAGTAAACAGCTTGTCAATGAATTTGGACATATTGTTGCATGGGAAAAGGAAGATCAGGTGGAACCCGGAAAACCCAATGCTGCCGGTTGGATGCTGCCATTTCATAGCAGTATTCATCGACGATACCCCGAAGTTGCGATTATCATTCCAGATACAATGGGACGCACCTGTGGGGGTTTGTGCAGTTCCTGTCAGCGAATGTATGATTTTCAAAGTGGTCACTTAAATTTTGATCTGGATAAGCTCAAACCCACAGTTAAATGGAAAGAGAAACTTCGACAAATAATGGATTATTTTGAAAATGATGCCCAACTTCGTGATATCCTGATTACTGGCGGTGATGCCCTCATGAGTTCCGATGCATCATTGAAAAAAATGCTTGATGCCATTTTTGAAATGGCCAACCGAAAGCGTGAGGCCAACAAAGTTAGAAAACCAGGTGAAAAGTATGCGGAGATTATCCGAATTCGCCTGGGCTCAAGACTTCTAGCCTATCTTCCCCAACGCGTTACACCCGAGTTGGTTGAAATTCTATCTGATTTTAAACAAAAAGCCTGTCAGATTGGCATTCGTCAATTTGTTATTCAAACGCATTTTGAGTCGCCCATGGAAATCACACCAGAATCCAAAGCAGCTATTTCAAAATTGCTTTCTGCAGGATGGATTGTTACCAATCAACTGGTCTTTACTGCAGCGGCATCTCGACGCGGCCATACCGCCCAGTTGAGACGCTCATTGAACGATGTTGGTGTCCTGCCATACTACACATTCACAGTTAAAGGGTACATGGAAAATAATCATAACTTTGCGCCCCTTGCACGTTTGCTTCAAGAACAAAATCAGGAGAAAAAAGCCGGAGTTCCACCAGAAGCCTACCATGAAACCATTTCAAAAATTCCAGAAAATGCAACGGCTGCAGTGAAGATTATGCAGGACATTCGAAACCAGACCCATATGCCTTTTTTGGCCACAGATCGCAGTGTGTTGAATCTTCCAGGTGTAGGGAAAAGTTTTACGTTCCGTGTGATCGGTTTAACCCGTCATGGTCATCGTATTTTGGAGTTTGACCATGATGCGACGCGGACGCATAGTCCAATAATTAATAAAATGGGCAAAATTGTTATCATTGAATCCAAATCCATTCGTGAGTACCTGGATCAACTGATTGAAATGGGTGAAGATCCCATCGACTATCATTCCATTTTTGGTTACTCCATTGGACTGACTGAGCGCAGAATGCCTTTGTATAATTATCCTGCATATGAATTTGATATTACGACAAATATGACGAATCTGGATATTTAGAATTTGAAAATCGTTTCGCAATTTTTGGAGACGTTCTGATGAGCGCCTCCAAAATTTTGAAATGGCCTACATACTAAATCCAAACTCTGAGAAATTCATATAATCGGCAAAAGGCAAGATATTTTTGAAAATCCCTTTCATATCATCTGGCAACTGATCTTCATATTGTGAAAAGTCTTTCAGTAATTCTGATATCAACTGATTGGCACACAATTCATATTCTGCGATGTTGTCGGTGTGGTTTCTTGGATTTAACAATTCTGTTGGAACTCCCGGGCACTCCATTGGAATACGATATCGAAAAACAGGATCAGATTCAAATTCAACTTCGGCAAGCTTGCCATTGGCAGCTGCTTGAACGGCTGCTCGCGTGTATTGAATTGGAAATCGATCACTATTATCGTATTTTTTTCCACTCCATCCAGTATTGATCAACCAACAATCAACATTATGCTTTTTGATTCTTTCACGCAGTTTTGATGCATACACTTGCGGTGGGGTATTCAGGGAGGAATAAGCAAAGCAGGTATTTAACGAGGTTTTGATGTCATCTGTGGATGCTGTCTTGACAAACTCTGTGTTAAAACTCGACAGAAAAGCAAACATGGCCTGCTCAGGTGATAACTTCGCAATGGGGGGAAACACACCAAAGGTATCACATGTAGTAAAGAATAAATTTTTGGGATGATCATGCATCGCTTTTTGAGTAACATTGACCAGTTTGTTCCTGGAAAATCCAGCGCGCGTGTTCATTGTGAGATCACCATCAGACAGATCAATATCTCGACTTTCCAGGTTGATAGAGACATTCTCCAGAACCGTGCCAAATTTTCGGACACAGGCGTTGATTTCCGGTGATGCCGCTGAATCAAGGTTGTGAACTTTGGCATAAACGCCATTTTCAAGGTTGAATATGCCGGTGTCGTTCCATCCATGGGCGTGGTCACCAATATATTCTGACTGCGAATCGACATTGAGTATTGTTTTCCCAGTCCCTTCACGCCCCATAAATAGTGAGACATTACCATTCGCTGCTACATTTGCTGCACACCGCATGGGGAATACATCCTCAGGTAGCAAGTAATTGATCATGGTAAAAACCGCCTGACGAAGATTGCCGCAATAGCAACTTCCACATATAATAACCACTTTATGCGTCATATTGATAATGACTGCTGTACGTGAACGTGTGCCATCAACCTCGGGTATAGACTGAAAGGAAGGCAAATGAAGAACTGTAAATTCAGGTGAATATGACTCAGGGTCTTTCTGATCATAAATGGGTAAAAACATGTTGCGCGCAAACAAACTGTGCCATGCTGTTTCTGTGACAATACGAATGGGAATTTGATAGGGAGAGTTGCCACATGCATAACAGTTTTGCACATATACATTTTTGTTTTGCATGTAGGACATGAGGCGATTCAGAAACGATTCATAATTGGATACCGCAAGCTCATTGATTCGTGGTCCCCAGCACACTTTTTTTTCACTCACCTGATCCATCACAATAAAGCGATCCTCATAGGATCGTTCTTGGGCATGACCGGTTCGGATAACGATTGCCCCACCATGAGTAATTTGTCCTTCACGATTTTGAATGATTTCCTCATACAAGCGTGCTTTGGGAAGATTACGCTTGACCTGTCTGAGATTCTCTTTCCCCATTGTGACAAAATCAAGGGCTCCATTTTTGAATTTGAGCATTTCCTTCTCCTTATAATTTTATATCAATAGCAGTTTGTTATCAAATTACTGCTATATTATCTGTTAAACATAGCCACCTGATATCAATGCATGCAGCACCATTTTTTGCATCATGATATCGCGTGCTGATGAGGGCTTGTCTAATTGCAAACGCTGTAAATAAGGCTTTGCTGCTTTGGGAACTGATAATATCGCCATAGCTTTGCCCAGTTTTGCTGCTTTTGATCCCAAACTATCGGTCATCATACTTTTCAAGTCATTCATGGCGTCCCCAAGAACCAACTCTTCCTTTGTTAAATCTGTGCCAAAAGGATAAGGAACAAACAGGCCTTTTTCTTTGTATGGCGCCAGATCTTCAGCAAGGCGCTCCGGAGTATTCTTTTTGCAAACGTCCGGAAGTCTATAATTGGAAGGCAATTTTTTGGCGCTGATTGCTTTTTGGAGGAGTCCTTCCTGAAATCGAGAATCTGTGATTTTAAGCAATTCTATAATTATTTCCTGGTCTGTTCGGCTGCGCAGATTGGCAATACCATATTCTGTCACAACTATATCTCGCAGATGCCTTGGAATTGTGCAATGGCCATAGTTATAGACAATGTTTGATGAAACATCCATGCCTTTACTTCGCGTGGATCGAAGCATGAGGATAGAACGACCATCAGGCAATGCATGTGCCATTGAAACAAAATTATACTGTCCGCCAACACCACTGACCACTTGACCATTTTCAAGACCATCGGAAACAATTGCGCCAGATAGTGTGCACATGAGTGCTGCATTGGCAAATCGACCATGTTTTCGTTGAAGTAATTTTAAATCATAACTGGCCCAGTGATTGCCATAAAGTTGATTCACATTCAAGACACTGGTCATATGAATCATTTTACGTTCTTCTTCAGACATATCATTCAATGCATCATAAAAATTATTGGGGCCAAGAAAAAATGCGGCGTGAAGGATAATGGGTTTTTTCAGTTTGTCGCCCAGGCAGGTGTCCATGATTTGTTGAAGATTACCTTCATTGGACAAATCTGCTGAAATCTCAAGGGTTTCATTTTTGATTTGACCATCCTGGAATTGTAAATTGTCTTTAAATACACCATATTCCTGTAAAAACTCAAAGTCTGATTCGGTTAGTTTTGTATGGATTGCGCGTTCATCAATCAGTGCTTCAAGAGTCTTAGGAGTCACTTTTTCCGAAATTTTATTCTCATTGATTAATTTTTGAATGGGCACACTGTTATAGGTTTTTCGTTTGATTACACCGGCTTTCATTAATTCGACATAGCCATCCACAAGCATTTCGGTAGACCCCAACAAGCCTTCTTCAAAGGTATCGGTACCACCAACCTTATCAATTAAATCACCATAACGTCCTAGAAGTCGGGTCTCTGCAACCAAACGTTTATACATATCATTATTTTTCTGACGCATCTGAAGACCATAGACAATGCCATCACCCAAAGAACCAATGCCGATTTGAAGGGTTCCACCATCTTTTATTAATGTACTGGCATTGAGTCCGATCATGTAATCGGCATCAGCCATTGCCATTTTGGGGGTTCCATAAAGCTTGGTGTAGTAGTCTGGGTTATCGACAATCATGTCAAAGCTATCTGCGGTAGCTTCAGCATCACCATACATAAATGGTAAGTTTTCATTTACCTGACCAACGACAATATAGTTCCAATTTTCTTTTTGTTTTTTTTCTTCAAGATAAATGGCTGCATCTAAAGCCGTATCCGGATTGCAACTCAAGCTGTAAAGATCCTGACCATTTTCCGATCGTTTGGCAACTATTTGGGCAATGACATTTAAACCACGTTCAACAGTATCTCGTGCGATATGGGTATAGTTGGAACTGAGATAATTCTGTTGCGCATGATCTAAGCCAATATATCCGCCAGGTTTAATAAATAGTTCGGTTAGTGTTACATTGTGAGGGAGCTTTTTCTTTTTCAAATCAGAGAGATATTCCATTTCTACATAATCGCCAAACACACGTTCAACAAATGGTTCCAAATAACGTCGCTCCAGTTCACTTCTCCAAGCAGGTTTTGCAAGCGAAAGTGCTGTTAAAATGGTCAAATCAATGCTTGAATCTTTTTTAGCGCGTTTATACAGTGCATTGATCAGTTCATTGGGTTTGCCCAGTCCAAGCGGCATACCAAATACAACTTTTTTTCCGACCTTTGCAAAAATTTCATCAGCACATTTTTCAACATCATCAAAATATGCAGTGTTTTTTTTCTCCATAGTCAACCTCAATATTTTGTTTAAGTTGTTTTTGTTGATATGATCCAGAAAAAAAATTATAATTCCTGAATCTTTTTGTTTCTATTGTTGAATGTTTTGACCAATCAAAACATTGATTCGCTGCAAGGCATCATGCATGGTGTATGTGTATGAGGATAATTGATTGAGATCACCAGATACAAACAAGGGTTCCATTTTTTCAATCAGATGTGTCATGATCACTGCGCCAACAGCTTCAGATTCATCCTTGATTGTATTCATAATTTTTTTGATCAAATCGCGATTTTTTTGAACAATAGCTGCATGAAGCCGGTCAATGTATTTGGGGATTTTAAGTTGATAGCGCCTAAGAATTTCATAATAAAGGCTATCATCTTCCTCAACCTGTGAAAATAAAACATTTGGGTTAAAAATATTTTGATCGGCAATATCGTTTAAATTTTTGTATACATCATTTTCCTTTTGGGTGACAATATACTTTTCAATTTTTTCAAATAAATTCTGGCGATGCATGGGTTTTTTGAGAAAATCATTCATGCCCGCTTTCTTAATATCATCGGAGCCCCCTTCAATTTCAGTTGCAGTTGCAGTCATGGCAATTACTGGAATGTCATGATTCATGACATTGGAGTCTGGATCACGAATAACCCTTGTGGCCTCAAAACCATCCATCTCAGGCATATGAAGATCCATGAGTACAACCCCATAATTTTTGACTTTAAGTTTTTCGACGGCCTCTTGGCCATTCACAGCAGTATCCACCTGGTATCCCTTTTTTTCCAGCATTTTTAGGGCCACTTTTCGGCTGGTGATATTATCTTCAACCAAAAGAATTCGTTTGGATTGAACATTTGCTCGATAATCACCTGTTGATGCTGTTCTCTGTGGGGAAATAGGGGAATTCATTTTGACTGGCCTGTCAGATAGGGGCAGTGAAATAAAAAATGTTGATCCTTTACCCACTTGACTTTTAACCCATAATTCGCCTTCATGCGCATGAACAATTTTTTTGGCAATAGCCAATCCTAGACCTGTACTCTTTTCGCCGGCTGTGCTTTGAACACTGGTTCGTTGAAATGGCGCAAACAGTTGTTCAACCTCATTTTCAGGAATCCCCTGGCCATTATCTTCAACAGAAATAATCAATTGGTCATCTTTAGTTTCAACAGCAACCGCCACACTCCCGCCAGAATGCGTATATTTTATGGCGTTACTGATCAGGTTGTTCATTACTTGCTGAAGTTTTGCTGGATCGACAGACATATCTGGAATGATCAAACTGTTATCATATGAATAGGTCAGTGAAATATGTTTTTTTGTCGCGAAATTTTTGTTAAACTGAACATTCTTTCCAAGAAGGTTTAGAATATTGACTTCTTGTTTTTTGAGGGTCAATTTTCCGGATTCGATATGGGCAATATCCAAAAAGTCATTCACCAGGTTGAGCATAAATTCACTCGCACTTTTAATGGCTTCCATCATTTCTTTTTGTTCTGCATTTATTGGCCCCAAATCTTCTTCAATGATTAGTTCACTGGAGTTAAAAATAGCGCCCATTGGATTTCTCAGATCATGCGCCGCCATGCCCAGGAAATAATTTTTTTGTTCATTGAGCCTGGCCAACTCTAAATTTTTTTGCTCTAACTCGCGTTGTGTCATGACCAGTTCGCGGTTTACCTGCTCCAGCTCAGAATTTTTCTGGATGGCATTCTCATAGGTTGAAAACAAAAGATCAACAATTTGCATTCTACTGGAAGTAATAAAATGTTTTTTTCCAGCAAAAACAATTTCAATTCCCATCTCTGACATGCCATCGAGTCTGAGTTGTCGATTAATTAAAATATTTTGAATTCTAGATATTAAAAATTTTTCATTATATGGTTTGGTCACAAAGTTATCTGCACCACACTCCAGAGCTTCGATAACGTCTTGGGGGTCAGACAAAGAAGTTAATAAGATAACAGGGATGCTTCTCAGAATTTTATCGGATTTAATATGGCGGCATAATTCATAGCCATCCATTTCAGGCATGATTATATCACTAATCACCAGAGTAAACTTTTTTTGTTTCAATAAATCAAGACCGGCCTTGCCATTATTGGCAATCTGAGATTCAAAATCATGCTTTTCAAGACTGTCCTGAAGGCGCAAGGCCTGTGTCAGACTGTCTTCAATGATAAGGATACGGACATTATCCATAATATTATCCAATCCAGTAATTCAACCGCCGCACGATATTGTCTGGAGACAAGACATATCGAGCGCCATCTAGCCGAACTGCCTCTCCGGGCATGCCAAAAACAGTTGATGTTTGTTGATCCTGAGCGATGGTGATTGCATTGCGATCACGCATTTCTTTCAGTTCCTGTGCGCCATCTTTTCCCATGCCAGTCAACAAAACGCCAATAGCTTTACTTCCAAAGGACTTGCAGACAGAGCGAAACAAAAAAGAAACCGATGGCCGAATACTGTGTTCAGGTGGTTCATTGGTTAAAAAAATGGTTTTATTGGAATGAACCCCCATATGTTTATTATCCGGCGCAAAATACACATGACCGGGTAACAGCTGTTGTTTTTCTGTTGCAATGTGAATTGAAAGTGACGTGGTTTTATCCAACCAATCAACAAGACCACTGGTAAACCCGGATGTAATATGCTGAACAACAATAATGGGTGTGCTTATGCTTGGTGATAGGTTAGCAAAAATACTTTGCAATACCGGCGGTCCACCCATCGAGG
>Ga0272440_1003065_pt1 | contig 12656 bp, 6 predicted proteins | sample SSMMMBAug17_FD_192440 | JGI IMG/M metagenome (GOLD analysis project Ga0272440, IMG submission 192440) | Marine sediment archaeal communities from Little Sippewissett salt marsh, Falmouth, MA, United States - SSM-MMB-Aug17 | ecosystem: Environmental > Aquatic > Marine > Wetlands > Sediment ...
GGCAGCTTTTAATCTGAGCCGCGCGCGTTAGCAAGCGGGACTGTACTTGAAGCAAATATCAAACAGGCTTTCCGAAATTGCACAAAAGTTAGGCTAATCTAAAATTTGCCTGAAGGGCACTATGTTCAAGATAAATGGGGAACATATTTTTCGATGATTCCTTACACGCTACGTCCGATTATAAACACGGGACGCAGAGCGTCCAGGATGCATTCCCACGCAGAGCGTGGGAACGAGGGCAATAAATATGCCAGGAAAAACCAAAGTTGGACGATCATACTTAGGAATGCTCGAAAAATAAGTTCCCCATTTGAAAAAATGTTCATCGGGGTTTTTGTTCTGTAAAGACGTAGCATGCTACGTCTCTACGTGCCAATGAATTATATGTTAAAGATAAAAGGGGAGATTATTTTTCGAGCATTCCTTACATATTGGCAATCCCTGACAAAAGTGGCAACACCATTGCTGATTGATTTTCGAAAGATTAAAACAGCTCTATCTGTTTTTTTTACAACATTTGCACGATTTTTGTAGTTTTCATTGGGACTAAAGAAATTGATTCTTTTCTTATGTCTCGTTAATTGATACCATATTGATTCTGGCTCAATGAAAAATGCTTGATTTTAAGTCTTGATAATGTCAAAAAATCTGGTATTCTTAATTGAAATTTAGGAGGGGGGTTCAGGTATCTCCTTTCAACTTGAAATAACAAAAAAGAAAGTGATACGATGCAATTTATTGATTTAAAATCCCAACAACAAAAAATTAGAAAAAAAATTGAGGCGCGGTTAAATCAAGTTCTAAATCATGGACAATATATTATGGGGCCAGAGATTTTGGAGCTGGAAAATAAACTGTCTACCTATGTGGGTTGCAAACACGCCATTGGTGTTTCATCAGGGACTGATGCCTTGTTATTGGCACTCATGTGTTACGATGTTGGTCCGGGAGATATAATTATTACAACACCATTTACATTTATTTCAACAGTTGAAGTGATTTGTCTGCTCGGTGCAACGCCTGTTTTTGTCGATATTGACCCAAATACATATAATATTGATTCACTGGCGATTGAAGATACGATAAAAAGGTGTTTAAAAGAATCGAAGAATGTTCGTGGAATTATCCCGGTAGACCTTTTTGGCCTGTCGGCTGATTATAACACAATCAAAATGATTGCCCGTGAATACAACCTTTTTGTGATAGCGGATGCGGCACAGTCCTTTGGTGCCACATATCATGATCAACGCACCTGTTCGATGGCAGATATTTCATGTACCTCATTTTTTCCAGCCAAGCCATTGGGAGGCTATGGTGATGGCGGCATGTGTTTTACCGATAATGATAAGCATGCTGCCAAAATTCGATCCCTTATGCTTCATGGTCAGGGAAGTCATCGGTACGAACATATTCATATTGGCATCAATGGACGACTTGATACCATGCAGGCTGCGATTCTATTGGAAAAATTCGATCTGTTTGACGATGAATTATTTGCACGTCAGAAAGTGGCAGATCTTTATACATATTCCTTAAAAAAGCATGAATCAATCATCACGCCATATACGCCTTTAAATTGCCAGAGTAGTTGGGCGCAATATTCTATTCAAGTGGAAAGTGCTGAGCAGCGGAAGCAGTTACAAACACATTTACAAAACAGTGAAATCCCAACAGCTATTTATTATCCAATACCTGTTCATCAACAACCCGCATTCAAGAACATGAACAACCAAACCTTTTCAGTGACTGAAACAGTCAGCCAGAAAATCATGAGTTTGCCCATGCATCCCTATTTGTCAACAGAACAACAACAAATGATTATCTCTACTGTTTTAAAAGGATTGGAATAAATATTAATGTGTCAAATGGACGAATTCGTCATAAAGGAGAAAATCAATTGAAAACGCAAGTTCTCATTATCGGCGCTGGTGCTACCGGCGCTGGTATTATTCGTGATTTGGCCCTTCGAGGGCTTCAATGCGTGCTTGTTGATAAAAAAGATGTCAATGCCGGGGCATCAGGTGGAAATCATGGGTTACTGCATAGTGGAGCCAGATATGTTGCAACTGATAGTGAAGCGGCCAAAGAATGTGCCGATGAAGGCAGCATTATCAAAACCATTGCACCGCAATGTGTTGAAGCTACGAATGGGATGTTTATTGCTGTTGAAGGCGATGATGAAAACTATATTGCTGATTTTTCAGCGAGATGTGAACGTTGTGGCATTACCGCTACTGAAATTGATGTCAAAGATGCCAGAGAAATGGAGCCCAATATTTCACCGCGTACAATTGCTGTTTATGAAGTACCGGATGCATCAGTCGATCCATTTATGTTATCGCTTGATAATGTGGCGCACGCGCGGCAATTGGGATGTTCATACTTTCGATTCTCAGAGGTTGTGGGGTTTGATATTCGCAATAAAAAAATTGAATCTGTTCACATTCGGAATACACAAACCAATGAAATTTATCATATCCAACCGGATTGGGTCATTAATGCATCCGGTGCATGGGCTGGTAATATTACCCAAATGGCAGATATTCCACTTGAAGTCTTATTTTCTAAAGGCACACTGCTGGTGACCCAAAAACGATTGAGTCACCGGGTAATCAATCGCTTGCGACAGGCTGCTGATGCCGATATTCTTGTGCCAGGTGGATCTGTTTCAATTATCGGAACAACGTCTGTCCGGATTTCTGATCCAGATAATATCTGGCCATCTGTTCAGGAAGTTGACAGTATTGTTGAAGAAGGTTCTGCAATGGTGCCTGTTCTGGAAAGTACACGCTATATTCGGGCATACTGTGGGGTAAGACCATTAATCAGTCAGCCGGGGGCTTCAGATGATCGGAATGTGAGCCGAGGATTTTCATTAATTGATCATGAAGAACATGGTGTTCAGAACATGACCACCATCACAGGAGGCAAACTGACCACCTATCGGCTCATGGCAGAAAAAACATCAAATATGGTATGTGACCGTCTGGGTGTATCGGTGCCATGCAAGACCCATACAACACCTATGCCATCAACGACTGATGGCCGATGGACCGAACCAGGGCTTACACCGCAGGAATGGTTGCACCACAATCGTAGTCAGGATATCATGTTATGTGAATGCGAAATGATTCCAAAGACAGCCATTGATCATATTATTACCAATATGCAAAGCAAGCATGGAAATCCGGATCTAACAGGCATTGGGCTTCGAAGCCGTGTCGGAAAGGGGCCATGTCAGGGGACATATTGCAGTGCAAGAATTGCATCTCATATGGTGGATCGCGGAGATATTTCCGGTAAGGATGCAGTTGTTCAACTCAAGCAATTTCTTCAGGAGCGATGGCGTGGTCAACGACCATTGTTGTGGGAGATCCCCATGGTTCAATCCGAGTTGCAAGAGGCCATTCATTGTGGTTTTCTCAATCTCAATGGATACGTAACACCTGAGGAGGATCAATCATGAGCGTATCAACAGATTATTGTGATGTCCTGATTATCGGTTCAGGGCTGGCTGGCATGTCTGCCACACTTTTTTCATTGGAACATGGACTCAAAACCATTCAAATGGGCAGTGGCAGTCCACTTCAGTTTTATAGTGGTTTTTTTGATCTCATGGGCACATATCCGATTCAGAACAATCAAACATGGGAAAACCCCTGGGACGGCATTGACATGCTTTGCAAGGAAAAGCCCAATCATCCATATGCGTTTTTGACCAGAGATCAACTCCTTCAAGCAGCCGGCGGTTGGCTGGAATTTTTGAAGGCCTTTAACATTCACTACCATTATACGCCCAATAAGAATATTCAGGCGATCACCCCCATTGGTACTCAGAAACATACACATGCAGTGCCAGAAAGCATATGGCGCGGTATTGATGCCATGATGAACCATCAGGAAACGCTTCTGGTAGACATTGATGGTTTAAAAGGCTTCAGTGCCAGACAGATCAAGGATACATTACAAGATGTCTGGCCCGAGCTTGAAACAGCTCGTATCACCTTTCCCGGTACTTCTGGAGAGGTTTTTACAAATCATATGGCAAACGCGTTGGAGTCTAAATCAGTACAGGAACAACTGGTTGATCTGCTTTTACCGCGCGCGCATCGCGTGAAAAGTGTGGGATTTCCGTCGATGTTGGGTGCATATTATCATACAGATGTCTGTAACAGGCTTGAAAAAATGCTGGGAAAACCGGTGTTTGAAATTCCAACATTGCCACTTTCAATGCAGGGGGTTCGCATTCAAAATGCGTTAACGCATGGGTTAACTCAAAAAGGCGGGAAATTGTATCAAAAAACTGTTACTCAGGTTGAACCGGACGGCAAATATGGGTTTATTGTTCATGCGTGCGATCAGACAATTTTTGCAAAAAATATCATTCTTGCGACCGGACGCTTTATGGGTAAGGGCCTGACTGCAAATCGGACAGCTATTACTGAGCCATTGTTCCAGTTACCGGTCTATCAGCCAGAAAGCCGCAGTGAGTGGCATCACAAAAATTTTTTTGATAGGGGCGGACATGACATTCATCAGGCAGGCATTCAGGTAGATAAAACGTTTCGACCTGTCGATAAGAAAAACAAAGTTGTTTTTGATCATTTGTATGCAGTTGGCGCAATTCTTGCCCATAATGACTGGATGCGTTATAAATGCGGCTCTGGTGTTTCAATTGGTTCCGCTTTTGGGGCTGTTAATCATATTGTTTCCTAAAACCTGGAGAAAAAAGTGAATCAAAGTGAAATCAATCGTATCGACCGCATCACAGAATCGGTTTATTATTTGTTAAAAGGTCAGGTTCCCAAAACAATTATTTGTGAAAAAGATGCAAATGACGAAATCAAACAACTTTCCGAAATGATGAATGATCTGATTGGTCAGTTTGGAGAAATCAAGCAATCGATTGTACCGCTGGCAAAAGGCAATCTGAATGTTCGGATGCCAAAAAATAATTTTTTGGCATCCCCATTCAAACAGCTTCATTCAAGCCTCAATCATCTGACATGGCAAACCCAACAAATAGCAAATGGTGATTTTAATCAACAAGTTGATTTCATGGGGGATTTTTCAATAGCGTTCAATACAATGACCAATGCTTTGAAAGAATCTCAGGATCAATTACTCTTTGAAATTGAAAAGTTTAAACAGCTCGCAGAGTTAAAAAATAATTATTTGAATATCATGGCCCATGATATCCGAACCCCAATTGGTGCAGTGTTGGGTTTTTCTGATATCTTACTTGAAAATGAACACTCTGATCAAACCAGAGATTATCTTAAAACGATCCGCCGCAATTGTTTGTATCTTCTTAATTTAATCAATAATATTCTGGACATGGCAAAACTGGAAAAACAAAAAATGACGTTGGAATCTGTTTCATTTTCTCTAAAATCACTGGGAACTGATATTGGTAAATTGATTGCGCCCAAGCTTTCTAAAAATACAACCTACATTTTTGAATTGGATGACAATTTACCAAAAAAATTGGTGGGAGATCCCAATCGGTTACGTCAGGTGATTATAAATCTTTTGGGCAATGCCGCTAAATTTACAGAAAGTGGTTCCATTTCATTCATTATCAAACAATTATCTGTTAATGAAAACACATATCAGATCCGGTTCTTAGTAAAAGACTCGGGTGTTGGTATTGCAGAAGAAAATCTTTCCAAATTATTTCAACCTTTTTCCCAGGAAAATAGTGGTATTGCATCAAAATTTGGTGGTACAGGTCTGGGCCTTGCCATATCCAAAGAAATCATCGAATTGATGGGCGGAACCATTCATGTTGAAAGCACACTGGGACAGGGCACAACATTTTATTTTGACATTGGACTCAAAAAATCTGAAGCAATCATTGAAAAACAGACAAACTTTAATCATGCGCATATTCTTGTGGTTGATGATAACCCCTATACGCTTGAAATTATTTCGCATCAATTAGATAAAATGCAGATTCGTTTTTCAGTCTGTAATGACAGCTCCAGGGTCTTGTCAATCCTCAATAAAAATGTCCAAAACAATACGCCTTTTACATTGGCCTTATTAGATCTTGACATGCCCGAATTAAATGGTTTTGAACTGGCAAAAGCAATCAGAAATCATCCGGTATTGAAAAACATGAGACTGGTCGCTTTCACCAATCATACGGGATCCTTGACCCAAAACGACACCCCGAATCTATTTTCTATGTTTGTATCGAAACCGGTATCCGATCAAACCCTACAACGAATTATAAATGAAGCCAATTATTCATTTGATGGCGGAAAGGGTTTTTGTTCGTTAATCAACAAAAGAATTCTCATTGTTGATGATAATTCGGTCAATCGGTTAATTGTGAAAAAACTCCTTGAAAAACAGGATATGATTATTGATGAAGCAGAAAATGGTCGTATCAGTATTCAAAAAGTAAATGAACACCCATACGATTTCGTATTAATGGATCAATTTATGCCTGAAATGAATGGTGTTCAATCTATAGAAGAAATTCGAAAAAATCCTGATCTAAACAATTTGAAAATTCTGGCTTATACCGCAAATTCTGATGAAGTTGATTTGTTTTTGCAAAAAGGCGCCAATGGCATTGTCAGCAAACCAGTGGATAACGAAAATTTGATTAATGAACTTTGTCGATAGCTTGTTGCTGATATAATCATTGAAATGGCATAAATACTGCATAAAACCCAGATTATTTGAATCATTTATGAAAAACATATAATATAGGGTTTTATACAGTGTTAAACAAACGTGCAAAATACTTTACAGGCATATTGGCGGTCATTGTATTATGTTCAATAAATACAACAGCACTCGCAGGGCCAAAAATAAAATTGTTTGGAAATGGGCCTGAAATTGTAATTGATGAAAACACGAAAACAGATTTTCCAGTCATTATCTCGCACAGTGAGGGTGGTCAGGTAACACTCACATGTGAATCGTCAAATATCAACCTTGTTTCCCATGCCAACTTCTGGCTGAATTATTCAAACACACATATTTATTCAGCAGATTTAACAAAAACACCTGGCCAGGATTCATTTGTTCCATTCCAAATCATTCCCATTCAAAACCACTATGGCAAAACAACGATAACATTGCGTATAGAAGATTCAAACAACGCATTTGATACTGTATCTTTTGTCTTGAATGTAAATGGAAAACCCAGAATATCTCCCATAGCCGACTATACAATCAGCAATATGCTTCATTCCTTCGATATAAATTTTGAGATAGATGACCCGGAAACAGCCGGTGAGGATCTTGATATTACAATCATTTCGTCTCAACCAGATATCTTGCCTTTAGATAATATTTCATTGACCTTTCCCAATCAAAATTCAGATGCTAAAATGACATTGCAACTGATCCAAAAAAAAAATGGCCTTGTAAAAATTACCATTCAAGTATCAGATAAGCGCCTGATGACACAAGAAAGTTGTCATATTCAAATTAAAAATGTGCCGCTTCTTTATATGCCATCTCAATGGACAATTCCAATGAATTCTAACAGTGAGCCCATTCCTTTTAGCATTTGCGATTCCTATGGCGACTATTTAACGCTATTCATTCAATCAACTGATATGACAATGATTCGTAACGAAAAAATATCTATTGCATCAATGTCAAACAGTATTAATTTGACACTTGATGAAAACATATGCAAATTTTTAACGTTTTGTCTTCAACCTGAAGAAAACAGAACCGGAAATGTTGCATTAACTTTTGTTCTAGATAATGGAATATTTGTAGAAACAAAGGAATTGATGATCACTATTGTCAATACACCGCCTCAAATAACATCTATTCCCTCGCAAATTATCAATATGAATCCCCCTACAAAACCTGTTTCCTTTTCGGTAACTGATGCTGAGGGCGGCTGGATTACACTGACCTGCTATTCAGAGTCTCAAATGGTTAACGCGTTTTGCAGTCAACAAGGCGCGTACACCCGATTTTATTTAGATGCAAATGAAACCCGGTTTTTTTCAGAAATGTTATTACCTGCGTCTGATGCTATTGGTACGACAGAATTTTCAATTCATATCACTGATGGCTTTTTGTCTGAAACCACGGCTTTTTCATTGACAGTCAATTCTCCACCAATCATTATGCCGCTTGATACACAAATAATAAATAAAAACACAATTTCTACCCCTATTGCGTTGACAGTAATTGATCACGATACACCGAAAACAAATCTAAGGTTATTAATTGATATCCCCTGTTCTGGCCTTTTTAACACTGATGATATCAATTATATCTGTACAACCAATGCCTGTACATTGCTATTGACACCCGTTACCAATCAAGCAGGGACCTGTCAGATTTCTGTGAATGTCAGTGATGGAATTGGCGAAAATACGACGCCAATAGATATTCGGGTGAATGAGCAACCATTTATTGAATATATTTTGCCACAAAAAACTGATGAAGATCATTCCTTGCAAATAACAACGAATGCATATGATGATGATTTACTGAATACGCATCAATGGTCTTTTATGTTCTCAAATCCGCAACTCGTGGACAGCTATGAAGTTCAAACGAAGCAAGAAAATCAATCTGTTAGACTTATTTTGAATCCCACAGCCGATATGTCAGGTCAAACAACAGTGACCGTGAAAATGACTGATTCGAATGCGCTTTCCTATTCCCGATCCTTCCTATGGCAGGTGGAAGCTGTTGATGATTATCCAGATATATCGGGCTTACTTTCTGGTTATCGCATAGAGGAAAATACATCCTTGACAATGACGATTCAATTATTTGATGTGGATACCCCAATCAATTCCCTTGATATTATTATAGATTCAAGCAATACCAATTTGCTACCCACTGATCATATTTCTATTCAATCGTTAAATAATAATCGCATCATACGTGTTGTACCAGTAACTGATCAAACAGGTGAGACCGATATTTATATAAAAATTTATAATGTTAATATTCCAGGATCTTATCGTCTGTATCCTGTGAATTTGACAGTCTTTCCAGAAAATAATCAACCGGTTGTGTCATCATGGGACTTGTCTGTGAGTGAAGATAGTATTTTACAATACAGAATAAGAGGCAGTGATGCCGACCAACATCCATTAAGGTATATTATCGAAAAAGAACCTAAAATGGGAAGACTCTTGCATTTTGATTCAGATTCAGGATTATTTACCTATGTTCCTTTTGAAAACAATTATGGTGTGGATACGATGCGTGTGAAGGCATTTGATGGAATCGAGAATTCGGAACCAGCGGTGTTGACGATTACAATCTTACCAATAAACGATGCCCCTGTTGCATCAGATGATTACTACATCATATCGACAAATCAGGAACTTGAGATTGATTTGCAGGCATTTGATATTGATTCAGATCATATTCATTATCGCTTGACCGATCAAGAAATTACGTTTGGTGAACTTGATCTGACAGATGCATCAACAGGTCATTTAACATATTCACCGCCTGTGGATAAAATTGGACAGGATCATGTATGGTTTTATGCGAAAGATGACGCTGGCCTTCAATCAAATATTGGCACCATTACAATTAGAATTGAAAATCAACTGCAAACAGAATATACCCTTACAGTCAATATGGCAGGCGCTTACAACAAAAATGATTTTTATGAATATGCACTTCTTGATGCCACAGATGGCGAGGAAGTTATTTCGGGCAGATCAAACGATGTTCAGTTTGCTGAAGCTCTCCATAAAGGTTCTTATCAAATGATTATTATTGCTACAGGATATGAACCTTATGAGTATTCGATCAATACCAACCGAATTATTACCATTGATGATCATACAGAAATTACCTGTCAACTCAAAAAGAATGAAAACTTTAATCCTTATGCACCATCTGTTCAAGTCAGTAAAACACATATTTCCAATGGATTCATACTTCGGGTCAAAAAAATGAACTTTGATGATCAATTTGTGATGAAAATTAATGATCAGACAATCAATACAGGTGAAGAATCATGGCCATACACGTATAAATGGACAGTAAGATCTTCACCATTCTCAGTATCTTCAAGTGAACAACATTATAATGTGGACAGCTACATAATCAATTTCAAGTTTTATAACTGGAAAGAATATGTGGATACATATTCTGTTGAATATTATGATAATCTGGAGACTGATGAAAGTATGGATTTTTATCTGTCAGAAGATCGTAAAGCATTTGAGAAAGATTTTGGTTCCGGTGGGGCGTATGGTCAGAAAGCATTGTATGAAACAGAAGGATACAGTTATTTCTATCCACTTGTGGGAAACACGATCAATCTACGAATTCAGTCGGGCACAGGTGCCTATACTGAAACACAAATTTCTATTCCAAAAATACCATTAAATTATCTAATCATAGCTGATGACAAGAATTGGACATATAATAACAAATCGGACTATTTTGATGTAAAACCAGAAAAAGGATTATGCATAAAACCATCAGACCGGTTAAAAGTGACTTATAGCCATTATGCATTTTTCATCACTATTGCCAGTGGGATGGCTCTCGAGTTTGAAATGGCTGATGGCCCAAATGCGGGAAAAAAAGTACGTTACAATCCATTTCATTTTAATAAGGACACATCTGAATATGAACGTTATTCCCAGGCGCCAGTAATATCTGTTCCAATTATTTTGAACAGTAATTACAACAAATTTCATGACTTTAGCGAAGCCCTTCTAAGCCTGATGAATACATTTCCTGCACTTGTCAATGAAATTGGCGATGGAGAACTTCTCCAGACTGACAATGGTGATCTGGTTGAATGTTTTCATAGAGAATATATGCCATTTGTTTTGCAAGATAAGATTATTGTTTATTTACAAGCCAATCATTTAAGCCGATTTGCAGCCTTATGGTCTACTCCTGTTGAAAATGATGATGTTGGACATCAATATTTTCATGCTGAATCCATAGATGATGGGGGCTGTTTTATTCAAGGATTGCTATTCAGAAAAACGCTGAAATAAATAAGGATCCAATTGTCCTGATAATGGTAGTGCCTCTTGAGTCATGTTACTTGGCTTTCAACAGAATGATTTCAACCCGTCTATTCTTACCGCGATAATAAGATGATGTATTTGGAACAACTGGCTTTGCCAGGCCAAATCCTCTTAATTCGATCCTGTTTTTTGAAATCTTATTTTTGATAAGATAATTCGCAATTGTTTCTGAACGTTTTAAAGAAAGTTTCTTATTGTATTCATAAGATCCTTCATTATCAGTATGTCCCCAGATGCCAATTTGTATATCTGGATAAGATTTAAGAATGAACACCAGTTTATCCAGTTTATAAAATAAGTTCTTAGTGATTTTGGCTTTCCCAATTTCAAAATAAACAGGTGTTATGATATGACATCCAGATGCATTTGATAAATTGCTATCAGCAGTTGCGATACATTTATTAAATTTTTTTTCATCAAAGGAGTTATGAATATTTACCGGACAGCCTGCCAAATCCACTTTCGTATTTTCAGGCGTATCAGGGCATTGATCTATGGTATCAACAACCGAATCGAAATCAATATCGATTATTTGTTCATCCGGTAGCATAACCACTTTTTCCAAAGTATTATCATTTTCAATTTCTGCATCTTGAACAGTATCCTTTTTAACAGATATCTCTTTGGAAAAATTTTTTTCATCCATAGATTTTCCATTCGTAGTCTTTTCATTTATAGTCTTGTCATGCATAGTCGTTTCATTCGTAGTCGTTTCATTCGTAGTCATTTCATTCGTAATCGTTTCATGCGTAGTCTTTTTCTCTGAGCTTTTGTTTTTATTAGAAACAATGGGATTCATCTTTTGAATTAAAGCATGATCTGATTCTAACAGTTTATCATCAAATGGCTTTTCATCAGTTGATAAAACCTTTGTTGTATATTCTTTCTTATCCAGATGAGATATTTCAGTTTTATGGTTTTTTGAATTTAAATCAAACAAAAATGTTAAAGCAAAATCTATTGAAAAATTATGAAAGGACTGATCTGTAGTTATGTGATGACTTAAACGAGAATGAAATGCCGTGCGGGAATTCAGATAATAACGAAAACCAACGCCATATTTAAAACTATCATAGCAATCTTTAATGTGATCAGTATCAAGTTTGATGTTTGAAAAACCAAGGTGTACAAATGGGGTTACTTTTTCATCTGACAAAAAAGAATAAAGGCCGGAACAGTAAAATGAATGTCCATTAATTGTTTTAGACACACAGTTTTTGCTGGAACAATGACTATCAAACCGACCGGTTTTCCACCCCATCTCAAATGCAAAAGGCTTTGACAAATGATATCCAGCATGAATACCAATCAATGGGCCGCCATCAAGGGATTGACCGCTTTCAAAAGTATACCAACCCACTGATGTAGAGATATATCCAAATTTATGGTCTGATATCTTTGCATCAGCAATTGTAGTTAAAATAATAACAAAAATAAGAAGTTGATTGATTCTTTTACAATTCATAACAGTCTTTTCCTTTCAGGCATTTTGTTCATATATGATAATCAAATAAAATAAAATTTATTCGTACAAATATTTCAGTATAATAGAAAAACTAATTTATTTATTCAAATGCCACATTACGATTACTCTATAATTTTACATTTTTTTCTTGATCATTTATTATCAATCATGTATAAAATTTT
>Ga0272440_1003066_pt1 | contig 12654 bp, 13 predicted proteins | sample SSMMMBAug17_FD_192440 | JGI IMG/M metagenome (GOLD analysis project Ga0272440, IMG submission 192440) | Marine sediment archaeal communities from Little Sippewissett salt marsh, Falmouth, MA, United States - SSM-MMB-Aug17 | ecosystem: Environmental > Aquatic > Marine > Wetlands > Sediment ...
CCCACATGGATAGTGACTGCTCTATAAAGCTATGTATTATACTTTTAGTTTCTTCTTCTGTCATCTTGTCTCTAATCAACTGTTTGAATATAAGGTTGACATTATAAGAGATTAGCTTTAAGAGGTCTTTAGCTGTGTTAAGGTCTTTAGTTTTAAGAGACTTATTGACATGTCCTGAGCCTATCTCTAAGGGTAACCTTTGGCGATAGTAATAGACACCATTTCGTCTGTGTAGGTAGTTCATAATGTAACCTTGTGTGTTACACTCATGTGTTACAGTAGAGCAATAAATAGGGGATTAAATAAAGTGGAATACCATTCTATGGGAGTTTAAGAGTTCTGTGGTGGAGACGTGCGGGATCGAACCGCAGTCCTAAAACCAACTATCTGCAACGTCTACATGCTTAGAGAAGTCGTTTAAGTTTAATCTTGCTTCACACAACTTGCAAAGCTACACAAGACGAGCCTCAAGGTTTCATCCTCAGTTGAGACAGACTAAGGATATATCTACATAAAGGGTTATACTTCGAGTCCTATTTATCTAGAGTCCATAGGTGAAGCAGCCCGTCCTCTTACGAGGGGGTAAAACTTAAGCTACTGCTAAAGCTGGGCGATAATTTGTGTTGTTTGCATTTAAGCAATGTGAGCCGTGTAACGGAGATGCTCAGTCCGACATGCAATTACAGACTATCAGCTCCAGTCGAAGCCAAGTCGTCCCCAAATATTAAAGAGTTCAACACATTAATTGAGATTATATCAAAAGTTATAATAATAAATAGTTGGAAATTTGATATAAAAAGGTGGTGGCCAATCTCGGAATCGAACCAAGGACACACTGATTTTCAGTCAGTTGCTCTACCGACTGAGCTAATTGGCCACGGTAAATGTTTGTAAGTAAAAATCTTTAAAAGGTGGTGGCCAATCTCGGAATCGAACCAAGGACACACTGATTTTCAGTCAGTTGCTCTACCGACTGAGCTAATTGGCCATACTTTTAAAGAGCGAAATTATATGTCAAATGTGCTGAAAATTAGCTTATGTATACTTAGACTAGTGAAAAGGAATAGCCCACTTTTTATAGTATGCAATAATACGGAGGGTAAGCGACGCTATAAAAATAACTGTAATTACCGTTAATGAGAGTGTATAGTAGATGTTTAAAAGATAAAGTAGAAGTCCTATGAGTAGTGCTATGGTTCCATAAAAACCTGTTTTAAGTACAAAAGGGACTTCATTTAATATTACATCGCGAGCTATACCCCCACCAACAGCAGTAAGAAAAGCCATAGACATCACACCAGTTAGGTTAAAGCCGCTCTCTATACCTACAAGTGCACCTGTAATACTAAAAGATATAAGTCCAATAGAATCACTTAAAATAAAAAAAGCTCTATTTTCAATGGAGTTGCGTTTATGAAACTTAAATAACACTAGCAGAATAAGAACACATAAAACTACAGCACCCGGATAGGCATGAGAGAAGGTAAAAGGGACTTTATCTGCAATAGCATCACGAATAATACCACCACCAAGTGCGGTCAAAAAAGTTGAGACTAGAAGTCCTAAAAGGTCAAGTTTATTGCGTACAGCAACAAAAAAACCACTGGTGGTGAATGCAATTATTCCTATATATTCTGCTAATTCAAACACTTTTGTAGCGCCTCAACTATGGCTATTTTTTCTAAAGACTTTATTTTGTTCTCCAGAGAATCTACAGTCTCATCTATAGTTAAAGTCAGTTTTTTTTGTAAAATGATTTTACCTTCATCGTAGTTTTCATTCACTTCGTGAATAGTTACCCCACTCTCTATCGCGTTTGCAGCAACAACTGCTTCATGTACAAAGCGTCCATACATTCCTACCCCTCCAAAAGCTGGAAGAAGGGATGGATGAGAGTTTATAATTTTAAAACTCTTTGTAAGTTCGGATGATATTTTTTTCATATAACCTGAGAGAAAAACATGTGTACAGCCATACTCTTTGAGGAGTTGGGCTATCTTTTCATCAGGATTGATATCTGTTGATTTGTTCGTTACGTAAGAGGGTATCCCAAACTTTTTTGCTCTACTAAGTACCTTTGCATCTGAGTTGTTTGAAATGACAACTTCAATGGAGGCTTGAAGTACTTCATTTGCAATTGCATTTTGTATAGCTTCAAAGCCACTACCGTTATGTGATGCAAGAATAGCTAGCTTTTTCATTAGCGAATCTTTAGACTTATAAGAGCTAAGATGTTGGACAAAATTGCAACAATCCAAAAGCGAACAATAATTTTATTTTCTGCCCAGTTTTTCATTTCAAAGTGATGATGAATAGGAGCCATCAAAAATACTCTTTTTTTACGGATTTTATATGAGCCTACTTGAAGAATTACAGAGAGTGTTTCAATGACAAAAATTGAGCCAATGAGTAAGAGTAATATCTCACTTTTAGAGATGATAGCTAGGTAACCCAGAAAAGCACCAATTGTTAAAGAGCCGCTGTCTCCCATGAAAACCTCTGCAGGATGGCAATTGTGCCATAAAAAAGCAGTAAGTGCTCCCATAAGGGCACTAGATACTATTGCAACTTCACCCACTTCAAAATTAGGCATAAGAAGATATTCACTAATTTTTGCATGTCCTGTAATGTAAATTATGATAGTAAATGACGCAAGTGCAGCAATAGAAGGAACTGTTGCAAGACCATCGAGTCCATCTGTAAGGTTCACAGCATTTGATGTTGAAATAATTACAATTATCCAAAAAACTACCGCAAAACTCCCCATGTCTAGAACTGGAGACTTTAAAAACGGAACATATAGGTCAGTATTAAAATCAGCCATAAAACACAAAAATATTGAAATAATGAGAGCAGAGATAATTTGTAATGCTAGTTTCGTACGCGCCTTGAGACCTGCAAGATTTTCATTTTTTTTGATTTTTGCATAGTCGTCTTGGAAACCAATGAGAGCGAAAAAAAGGAGTGTTAAAATTGCTCCAATAGCGTACATATTTGAGAATTTAATTGTTAAAAGTGAAGCTACAATAGTTGCACCAACAAATACAACTCCTCCCATTGTTGGAGTTGAAGCTTTTTCTTGATGACGCTCTGGAGCCCACTCGTTAATAGGTTGAACACTTGAAGTTTTCTGTGCCCATTTTATGAATTTGGGAAGCAAAAAGAGAGTAAAGAAAAGTGCTAGAAAAAATGCAACTCCCGCACGAATGGTAATGTAGCCTAAAAGGTTGATGTTAAAGAGTTCATATAACAAATAAAGCAATAGATATCCTAAGTAAAAATAGAGTCTCGTTTAAGAATGAAAGCGACATTATAGTATAATCCGCGAAATAAAAATAATTTATAGGACTCAAATTTGAACAAAAAAGCGATTTTAGTCATCACGGATGGTATAGGTTATTCGGCTAAGGCTCAAAGTAATGCGTTTCATAACGCTATAAAACCTACATACGACAGACTTTTTAAGGAGACTCCTCATGCGCTTATTGATACATTTGGCTTAAGTGTTGGACTTCCAGAGGGTCAAATGGGCAATTCCGAAGTTGGACATATGACAATAGGGAGTGGTCGCGTTTTATATCAAGATTTAGTAAAGATTTCTTTATCACTTTCAGAGGGGACTATGGAACAGAATAAAGAGTTCCAAGATCTTATGAGTAAATCTGATAGACTTCATCTCATAGGACTTATGAGTGATGGTGGAGTACACTCCCATATTGAGCACTTTATGGGTATAGCAGACATAGCAGCTAAAAATGGAAAAAAAGTTTTCCTACATCTTATTACTGATGGTCGTGATGTCTCACCTACTTCTGCTCAACAATATATTGAACAGGTAAATAAGCATGTAAATGATAATGTTACAATTGCAACAATCGCTGGGCGTTTTTATAGTATGGATAGAGACAACAGATGGGAAAGGGTACAACGTGGATATGAAGCTATAGTTAATGCAATGCCAAAAAGTGAGTTAACTGCTAGTGATTATATTTCTTACTCTTACGAAGCTGGTGAGACTGATGAGTTTGTAGAGCCTACTGCCTTTGTGGGGTATGATGGAATGCAAGATGGAGATAGTGTATTAACTATAAATTTTAGAAGTGATAGAATGCGTGAAATGGTCAGTGCACTAGGTGCAAAAGAGTTTAATGGATTTGCTAGACGAGAAGTAACTCTTAACATCGCTACGATTACAGAGTATGATAAAAGTTTTACATATCCTGTTTTATTTACAAAAGAGTCACCAAAAAACACCTTGGCCGAAGTAGTTTCAAATGCAGGTCTTAAACAGCTTCATACTGCAGAGACAGAGAAATACGCACACGTTACTTTCTTTTTAAATGGTGGTATTGATGAGCCATATGCTAATGAGACGCGTGTTCTTATTCCATCACCTGATGTAAAAACTTATGATATGAAACCAGAGATGAGCGCTGAAGCCGTTGGTGATGCAGTACTTGATGCGATGGATGCGGAGTATGATTTGATAGTAGTGAACTTTGCAAATGGTGACATGGTAGGGCACACTGGGAACTATGATGCTGCTTTAGTGGCTGTAAATGCTGTAGATACAGAGCTTGGAAGAATTTTACAAAAAGCAAAAGAGAAAGAGTACGCTTTTGTGCTTACTTCTGATCATGGAAATTGTGAAGAGATGGTTGATGATGCGGGGAATGTACTTACAAATCATACTGTAGGTAAAGTCTGGTGTTTTGTTGAAGCAGAGGGTATAACTAAAGTAGAGACAGGCGGTTTGAATAATATTGCACCAACAGTTCTTACTCTTATGGGTTTAGAAATTCCATCTGAAATGGATCACAGTTTAGTTTAAAAAAGGAGAATAAGATTTAATGAAATTTAGTGGAAAAAATGTACTTGTTACAGGTTCAAGTCGTGGTATTGGTGCTGAGGTTGCAAAAACACTTGCTAGCTTTGGTCTTAAAGTATGGGTTAATTATCGTAGTGGTGCAGCACAAGCAGATGCAGTCAAAGATGAAATAGAAGCTGCAGGTGGAAGAGCTGCTGTCATCGGTTTTGATGTCAGTGATGAAGCTGCATTTGTTGATGCTATTAAAACTATTGCTGATAGTGATGGAGAACTTTCATACCTGGTAAATAATGCAGGAATTACAAACGATAAACTTGCACTTCGTATGAAAACAGAAGAGTTTATGTCAGTTATAAATGCCAATTTAACTTCATGCTTCATAGGCTGTAGAGAGGCTATGAAAGTTATGCGTAAAAAGAAGTTTGGTTCAGTAGTTAATATTGCTTCTATTGTTGGTGAAACAGGAAATGCAGGTCAGACAAATTATTCTGCATCAAAAGGTGGTGTTATTGCAATGAGTAAAAGTTTTGCTATAGAAGCTGCAAGTAGTGGTATTCGTTACAACACTGTTACTCCAGGTTTCATTGCCACTGAAATGACAGATAGTTTAAGTGATGAAATTAAAAGTAGTTTTACAGGAAAAATTCCTATGAATAGATTTGGAAATGCAAGTGAAGTAGCTGAAGCAGTGGCTTTCTTGCTATCAGATCACGCTAGTTACATTACTGGAGAGACACTCAAAGTTAATGGTGGAATGAACATGGCATAATGGGTTGTTTAAGCTATTGGTGTTATAATTACACGATAAAATAAAACACAGGAGCTATAATGGCACTTATCGATGATATTAAAGAAGTAGTAGTTGAACAACTAAGCGTTAGCGCTGATGAAGTTAAAGAGGATGCGAAATTCGTAGAGGATTTAGGTGCTGATAGCCTTGATGTAGTTGAACTAGTAATGGCTTTAGAGGAAAAATTCGATATCGAGATCCCTGATGAAGAAGCAGAAAAAATCGCTACTGTAGCGGACGTAGTTGCTTATATCGAAAGCAAATAAAAATTAAATAATTGGGTTTTAAAAGCAAGGAGTAATTCTTTGCTTTTAAAATATTTTTAGTGAAAAATGGAGCTTAACATTTCTTACTAAAAATATTTTAAAAGATATAACGGGAGAAGTGTATGAGAAGAGTAGTTGTTACTGGTCTAGGAATGATAAATTCAGTTGGAAATGACAAAGAGACAGCATTTAAAGCGATATGTGATGGTGAGTGTGGTATTGACACCATTACAATTTTTGACCCTTCTGATTATGCTGTAAAAATTGCAGGTGAAGTAAAAAACTTTGATCCTGAGAGTGTAATGTCACCAAAAGAGGTGAAAAAAGCTGATAGATTTATTCACTTAGGTCTGAAAGCTGCTCAAGAAGCTATGGAGGATGCAGCGCTTCCTGAAGACACAGACATGACTCGTTTTGGAATTAGTGCAGGTTCTGGAATTGGAGGACTCCCATCAATTGAGAAAAATTCTATTATACTTGACCAGAGAGGTCCAAGAAGAATCTCTCCTTTCTTTATTCCTGGTGCTCTTGTAAATATGCTTGGTGGATTTGTTTCGATTGAGCATGGTACACAAGGTCCAAATCTTTCAAGTGTTACAGCATGTGCTGCAGGAACACATGCTATTAGTGAAGCTGCTAAGACTATTATGTGCAATGGTGCAGATAGAATGTTAGTTGTGTCTGCAGAATCTGCAGTAACTGGTGTCGGTATTGGTGGATTTGCTGCAATGAAAGCACTATCTACAAGAAACGAGTCTCCAAAAACAGCTTCACGTCCTTTTGATGCAGATCGTGATGGTTTTGTCATGGGAGAGGGTGCGGCAGCACTTGTTTTAGAAGATTATGATTCAGCAGTTGCACGTGGTGCAAAAATTTATGGTGAGATCATAGGTTTTGGCGAGAGTGGTGATGCAAATCATATAACTACACCAAGTCTTGATGGCCCTGCTCGTGCTATGAAAGCAGCATATAAAATGGCTGGTGCGCCAAAAATTGATTATGTCAATGCACATGGTACATCAACGCCTATTAATGACAAAAATGAAACTGCAGCAGTAAAAGAGCTTCTTGGCGGTAAAGAAAATTGCCCTCCTATGAGTTCTATTAAGGGGCAAATAGGGCACTGTCTTGGTGCTGCAGGTGGGATTGAAGCTGTTGTCTGTTTAATGGCTATGAGAGATGGCTTGATACCTCCAACAATTAACTACACAACGCCAGACGAGAACTGTGATTTAGATTATGTAACAGAGGGTGCTCGTAAAGCTGAGCTTAATGTTACTATGAGTAACTCTTTTGGATTTGGTGGTACTAATGGTGTACTCATCTTCAAAAAAATCTAAATTGAGGATTTGACTTGGCTACATATTTAGATTTTGAGCAGAAGATTAAACATATCCAAGAGGATATTATCTCTGCGCAGGTTCGTCATGATTATGCTGCTGTTGAAAAGCTAAATACTACACTTGAAAAGGAAGTAGAAAAGATTTATAAAAATCTTTCGGATTTTCAAAAACTGCAACTTGCTAGACATCTAGATAGACCTTATGCACTTGACTATATAAACCTTATCATGAGAGATGCATATGAGATTCATGGAGATAGACACTTCCGTGATGACGCTGCAATAATCTGTTACATGGGCTATATTGGCGATGAAAAAGTAATGGTTATAGGTGAGCAAAAAGGGCGTGGAACTAAAAACAAACTCAAGCGCAACTTTGGTATGCCACATCCTGAAGGCTATAGAAAAGCATTACGTGCTGCAAAACTTGCAGAGAAGTTTAATATGCCAATATTAATGTTAGTAGACACCCCGGGTGCATATCCTGGCCTTGGTGCAGAAGAGAGAAACCAAAGTGAAGCAATTGCACGAAATCTTTTAGAACTTGCAGAGATAGATACTCCAACCGTTTCAATAGTGATAGGTGAGGGTGGTTCTGGTGGAGCACTTGCCATTGGTGTTGCAGATAGATTTGCAATGATGCGTTATTCAGTTTTTAGTGTTATCTCTCCTGAAGGTTGTTCTGCTATTTTATGGAATGACCCTAAAAAAGTTGAATCTGCTACAAATGCAATGAAAATAACCAGTGCTGACCTTAAAGAGTTGGGACTTATTGATGATATTGTTAATGAGCCACTTATTGGTGCACATCGTGCTAAAGAGGCTGCTGCCGATGCTATAAAAGAGTATTTTTTAGAGCAACTAAAAGACTTGAAAGCTATGAATAAAGAGGAAAGAATGGAGCAGCGTTATGCTAAACTTGTTGCTCCTGGGGCATTTTCTGAGTAAACTTTTATAAGAGTTTTTTTACTCTTTTTCTTCTCCAATTTCTTCTGGAAGTAAAGGATCTATTTTGGGTCTTTTAAGTCTTGGAGCCTCTTTAGAAAATTTTATTAAATCTTCTACATTATTCAATTTTTCCTGGCAGTTTTGTAAAGCAAGCATAAAAAGTTTATACGTAGTTTGAACATCACTCATAGCTCTATGATGCCTTGCTGTAGGATTAAGGTGTAAAAATTCATTAAGATACGATAATCCATAGCGGTATGAGACTATTGTGCGCTCAGCAAGGGCTAGTGAACAGAGTGCTCGGTTAAACAGTGGACCCATACCAAGTTTTTGCATGCTTCCAGAGATAAAATTGTAGTCAAATTTAACATCATGCGCTACGAAAATCGCATCATTTAAAAAGAGTTTAAAAGAGTCTAAAACTTCTTGTAGCTTTGGAGCATTTTTGGTGTCTTCGGTACTAATTCCAGTAATCTCTGTAATGTGAGGATTTATCTCCTTTGCATAGACAAGTGATTCAAAGCTATCTATAATTACCCCGTTTTTAACTTTTAAAGCAGCTATCTCTATTATTTGATGCTTATCAAGTTTTGAGCCATTTGTCTCTATATCTACAATGCAGAATTCAGCATCTTCAAGCCTTATGTATTTCGTATTAAAATAGTAGTAGCCTTGTTTTTTTATAATATTAACACCACATGCTCTTGCTAGTTCTAAAAAAAGATCTAGACTCTCATCTATTTGTGCCTTGAGATTCTCCATTGGCAAGCCACGTGTTGCGAGTTGATGAATGCTTTTTGTATCTAAGGGAAAGTATTTATTTGGCATTTTCTATAAACTTTTTAACTTTCTCTTTGTCTTTAACTCCATAAGAGATTTCTACTCCACTGCTTACATCAACACCATAGAAGTTATACTTTTTTAAGGATGCTACATTCTCAGGTGTGAGTCCCCCAGCAAGTATGATTTTAGAGCAGTCAATGCCCTCAAACCATTCAATATTTATACGCTTTCCTGCCCCACCATAACTTTCACAATAAGCGTCTATAAGCCTGTAGGTATTGTTGTGACGTTCTATATCTTTTGGAGATTTTGCACGGATGACGTTGATATACGGAACTCTAAGTTCTTGTGTTACGTAAGCCTCTACATCAAAGTGAAGTTGGGCTAGTGTCGCACCAGTTTCAGCGCATATTTTGTTAATTGTACTTGCATCTGCGTTTACAAACAAAGCTACTTTTTCTACAAAAGGAGGAAGCTCTTTGATTATATCTTTGGCTTTTTCTGGGCTTATGTAACGAGGAGATTTATCATAGAAGACAAATCCCAATGCATTAGCACCAGCCTCTATAGCATTCATAGCATCTTTTAGTGATGTTATTCCACAGATTTTAGTTCGCATTAGACTTGCAGACTCCTAATTGCTTGTTCTTTGCTTTGGTGTTTGAAGACGTAAGAGCCTGCTACTACAATATCTACTCCAGACTCTTTAAGAGCTTGAATATTTGCATCACTCACTCCCCCATCTACCTCTATGAGACACTCTGGATTTATTCTCTTACGTAAGGCATCAAGACGTTTTGCTTTTTCTAAAACTGTATCTATAAAAGACTGCCCTCCAAAGCCAGGATTGACACTCATGAGTAGCACCATATCTAAATCTTTGAGTAAAAACTCAACTGACTCTGGTGGCGTATGAGGATTGAGTACAATAGCTGGCTTAATTCCATAAGAGCGAATTTTTTGAATAAGTCTATGAGGATGTTTCTCCTCTTCGATATGAAAAGAGATATATTCAGGCTTGAGTGGTGCAAAGAGTTCAACAAAAAAGGTGTTATTTTCTACCATTAGGTGAATGTCAAGAGGCTTGGTAGCAACTTTTGCAATAGAAGAAACGACAACAGGGCCTATAGTGAGATTTGGAACAAAGTGACCATCCATAACATCAACATGGACTAAATCACATCCAGCGTTACATATCTCTTCAACATCTCTTTGAAGATTTCCAAAATCAGCTGAGAGAACACTTGGAGCTACTTTTATCATAATCAAGCCTTTTTTTCTTTTTGAAATTATAAAAAAAAATAGCTTTTATCTTGTTAAGAAGAAAAGGAACTTCTCCTCATTAAAAAGAAGGTCCACTTGAACCCCTTTTTTAGTCTCTATAATTTCCATAAGGCTATCTACATTTGGGTAGGTTCTAGGAAGGGTAATGTTGACACTAATGTTGTGATCACCCAAGAGAGTTTTTACTTTTCCTCCCACTATATTTACAAGCTCTGCTAGAGTATCTAAAATAAGTTCAATATCGTCGGTACTATCACCAATAAGAAGCTCACACGCTTTTTTTGCAATTGCGAGTGGAAAAACTAATACTATCATTCCATCGAGGTCACCATAGTAGCCTATAGAACTTCCAATCATTCCTGGAGTATTATCAATAGAGATAGTTTGCAGCTGCACATCTTTTTTAAGTGCCTTTGCATTTGTCATCATCTCTATAGTGGCAACTGTTGCATCAATAAAGTTTGGTAACTCTGCTACTGTGGCTTTGTTGAGAGCACGTTTGTTCTGTACAACAGCTGCACTGCTCGCACCAAGCTCCTCTAAAAGCTCTTTATTTTTTAAAATGTCATCCATTTGAGGGTAAAACATAATTCCTGAGTCTTCTAGAGTTTCTTTAAAAGATCTCGGCGTTTTTTCAAAAGTCATTCCTACAAAACAGATAGTTGCATTGTACTCAGCCGCAGAAGAGGCAAGTTTCGAGAAAAAGTTGAGTGCATGAACATTCATGCTTACGACTTTATAACAGTCAAAAATGAAAAGTCGAAATCCAACATTAAGAGAGTTATTATGGTATGCGATATTAAATGTACTTCCTATTTCTGTATCTAAAAAAGCATTGAGTGTGTATATTATTGCATTTCCAGTGACTCGTGTTGCTACATTTTGACCCATTTGCCCAAGATATGTGTCTGTAACTATTTCATCGTAAGCGCTCTCATTCTTCGCTTTTTCACTAAACTCTTCATAAGTTTGAGCAACTATAGGATTGTGTCCGTTGTCATGAAGCTCTATTGCCATAGCTGCTCGTTGTGATTTGTCCTCACTGTAAAGAAGTACAGTTTTATTTGTATTTTTATAGCTAGATGCAAAAAGTGTTGCTATTTCTTGTGTTTGAAAGAGTGAAAAGTTCAGTTCATCTTTGTAAAACTTTAGAATCGTCTGGTATTTTTTAGAGTCATAGTCACAGAAACCTACTGTTGCTTTGTTATTAGCTCTTACTTTTTTAAACATCTTTACAAATGCATCAAGTCCATTTCTATTAAAAAAGACCACCTTTTTTAAAGATACAAGAATCATCTCTGCGTTATTATGAACGGTTGCTTCTATATCTTCTATACTTAAGAATGCAGCAGAATCATTACCATCAAGAAAACCTTGAGGATGAAAAACACCTACACCATTTTTTACAACTGCTCTCATTGAATCTCCATTACCTGCATAAAATCACTATATATTTCCATGACATAATCAGTCTGAAAGTCAATGAAATCATTGAGCCCAGCATCTATGTAGACACTTTTGGAGAGTGTGAAAAATAGGAGCATATGCATCCACTTTCCTAAAAGATTTAGCTCTGCATCAACAGAAGGTTTTACACCTGAAGATGCTTGAACTATCTCAATGGTTATAGGCTCCATTTCCCATTTTTTTCCGATTCTTTCTGCAATATCAAAAAGGTCAGTTTCACAAAGTCTTTTAAGAATTGTATTGAGGTCTATGTCATTAACGCTACGTAAGAGTTTAACATCTTCTATTTTTTCACTAAAAAGTGCCTCACTCACTATAATACTCGCTGGAAGAAGAGATATCGCACTTTCAATATCTTTGTTTTCTATATGAAGATGTTTTAAAATTTTTTGCCAGTTTGCTGTAAGTTCTGCTTGAAGATTGTAAAAGCTACTCTTGTTAAGCTTAAAGAGCTCCCACTTGCTCGGTGAAAGTAGCGACATCATATAATTATGAACTGCTTGTTGTGAGCGGGCTACCCCTAAGATACCAAAGATTTGTGAAATGTCACTCACCTCATTACGAAAGCCAAAAATTGGTTTATTAACAATATTTTTAAGGTAAGCATTAAGAGCCATATCCGCTTTTGCACTCACTGCTGCTTTAGTGAGGTCTTGTGCTTTAAGGTGGCTAAGAGTTTTTCGTAGTGCCTCAGGTGCTGGAGGAATTCGCTCTATAAAATCTTCTATTTTATCTTGTGTTATCAAAATCAACTACTTTTTGTTATAATGTCACATATTTTATCTCTATGAATATAAAAAAAATATAAAGTTATCTCTACCTTTACAAAGATGCTTCGCTTAAGTTGAAGTTTTGCTTTTCTAAGGTACAATTCGCAACTTTAAATATCATTGCAAGGATACTCAGATGGCAAGAAGATGTGCTATTAGTGGCAAAGGCCCTATGA